>ENA-OWNT01000163-OWNT01000163.1-seawater-metagenome-genome-assembly--contig:-NODE-163-length-194357-cov-7.195831_pt1 | contig 194357 bp, 131 predicted proteins | sample MGYA00238136_ERZ651165 | MGnify/ENA primary metagenome ERZ651165 (study PRJEB26861, sample SAMN08777766) | seawater metagenome | isolation source: coastal seawater | place: USA: Florida | collected...
GGAGGCAGCTTGCTGCCGGAGCGAGTCTGACGATTCCCGGAGCGCAGGCTGGAGGTTATGGCGTTTCATGCCCAGTTCGGCGCCGTGCGGTGTTCCCAGAACTGGCCAGGACACCATGATTCTGCTTCCACTCTCACCCAGCGAGTCCGACGTCTTCGCAGTGGTGGGCCATTGGCTCGACCTCCTAGCGGCTGACGACTTCTATTCCGCATTCGCCTTGACGGCACAGGACGAGGCTGCGGGCTGGACCCCGGAGCTTATGCGGCGAGTAATAAGAGGATATGGACTCGTAGATGACCCCAAACACGATTGCAAGGTTACGTCAAGAGACAGGGCGTTGGGATCCCCAGAACGAGAGATGAACATGTGGACCCCTAATGCCCGCCCAGCGGGACACTGCGCTATCGGATGGGTGGCCCACAGCATCCCCCTGGATGGCAAATGGTCGGATCTGAGCGTGACATTTGAGATTTGCAAAAGGGAATCGCATTGCTTTCTCGAACTCGACGAGATCCATGTGTTTTGAGCACGTAGGTGCCGGAAGTGCATGTTGGACGCTGGGTTCTACGCGGCGGACTGGGTCCTACAGGACGGTAGGGCACGGGAGAGACACGGCGAACAACGCCAACCCCAGTTCGGAGCGGGGCGCCAGCAGCGTCTCGTTCACCAGGTTCCAGCGAAGTGGCGGAGGGCTCAAGGCACCCGGACGGGGTTCTCGGTGGTTGCGAAACTGGAACTCGACCAGGAACGGCCTGAGTGCCCTGGCCTCCCTGCCCAGCCACGCAAGCAGGCCCCCTCGACGAGGAGTCCGCGGAGACCGTTTTCAGTCGGCGAGCTTTCCTCCACTTCGCATTGGGCCAGCGCGCCCAGAGACCGGCAGGCCCACAAGGACCTTCCATGCGGCACCGGCTTATGCATCCTTGATTGAGGGCAGCAGGACGGCCCGCCGAATGCATGCGGCCCATGCACCCATGCCTCGACGGAATCCCCTCGATACAAGGGGGTTGGTTGACAATCGAGTTCCCCGTACAATGCCACCACAATCGGAAGCATGGCGCCGAACGCCAAGCGATAGACGCCGTTTCGGAGCGTAGGGAGGGGACCACATCGGCATAGACGTGGAGCCAGCTTGCTGGCGGAGCGACTATGACGATTTGGGACCCGACTGGAGCTGAGATATGGCGTTTCATCGCCAGTTAGCCGCCGTAGGCGACGGGTCGCTCCAGCAAGCTCCACCGGGCGGAAGAGGTGTCTGACGCTGACCAGGCCCAACTGACCATCATTCTCGACGGTCAACCATCTTCCCTGCCCATCGCCCTGTCTGAACCTCAGCCCCTCGCAAATCGAAGGACTCGCGAGCTCCAGCAGTGTCGGACGGGCATACATCGCGGCCAGGTGCATCTGACTGACAGGAGAGGCAGGCGGCTTGACTCGGCAGCGGCTGCCATGCGCCACGCACAGGATGAAGGTCGATGACCAGGCCATTGTCATGTAGGGGTGAGCCGGAGTCTGCCGGGCATCATAGCAGAGACGTCGTGTACAGGTGAACTCGGTCGACCTGAATGTGCGGGCCAGTGACACTCGGGAGCATCAGAGCCGAGGACACTCAGACTCTCGGACACCAAGCAGGAATTCCTGTCTCACGGCGCCCGAGGTGAAGGGTCGAGGCACTCGCCACAGGCATGCAGGGCCGAACTTATCCGGTCATAGCGCAGCTATGAGGAGGATAAGGGCGCGTCCTGCATCCCACCGCGTCGACCTTCGGCGCGGGGGGCGCGGCTCGTGGAGGCGCGGTGTGGCGGGTGCCGTAGGCGGCAGAGAGAAGGGTCCGACTTGGAGCTCAGGCAGGCCAGGCCGAAGAGGAAGACTGCAGGGCGCGTGGGAGAAGGACGCGCATCCCGATGGGATCAACAAACTGAGGCGCGGAGCAGTTGCTCACGGAACGAAAGTGCCCGAGTAGAGCGCGAAGACGGGCCTAGCGGCCGAGCAGAATGACCAGCGACCGACGAAGTTGAGGTCAGGCAAACGAAGGGCAGACCGAGTGCGTCGTGATGGACGAAGACGGAGTGGGACAGGCACAAGCACGATGGACAGGGTGACAAGTCCGGTCCGCACCAGCACATCATCGCTGGCCAAGGACCTCAGAGAGCTGACGGATCGGGAGCCGGTGTTCGAGTGGAGGGAGGATGACTGAGGCGCCCTCCGCCCTCAAGCGCAGCAGAGGTTGGAAGGGCACAACAGGGCTTGGCTCTGAACCGAAAGGAGCCTATGGCGGCTAACGCCCTGGCATAGACGCCGTTGCCGAAGCCCGGAGCGAGACACATCCGCATAGAGGTGGAGGGAGCCTGCGACCGGAGCCTTTATGCGGATTTGGCGAGCACAGGGCGGAGGTTATGGCGTTTCATGCCCAGTTGGGCGTCGTTACCGGGGCCAACCGAGCGCCAGGCCCAGAAGCAGGCGAGTCTCCGCATCAGACTCCCGAACGCCATACGATGGAGCTTGGCAACCCGAGACGGACCACCGCACCAGCCCACCCAGCCTACTTGGCGAAGCCGCAATCACCCGGACCGGCAACCAAGCGCAAAAACTACTGTGATACATCACGCAGATTGATGTGGAAGCACAGCTCAGATTCCGTCATCTCGCGGGATACACATGCGGAGACAGCTCTACAGACACGCCACAGCCTGAAACGGAATTCGTATGGTGGCGGCCATACTGCCTCGACGAACAGCCCCCTCCACCTATCGGAGCCCAATCGAATCGAAGGAGCCATCCTCGCCGTAGGCCTGGACGGTGAAGATCATCCCGCCCATCTCGTCGCAGTCGCTGCCAAGGTCGTCGGCCCACAGCTCCCCATACCAATAGCCAGCGTTCTGCTCCGGGATGACCCAACATCCGTAGTCGTAGTTCCCGTACTCGATGCAAAATGAGACCTCTTCGACCGGTCCATCAGTGAAGGCCTCAAAGATGAAGAGGTCATCGAAAGCATCGGCATAGGGGTCACAAGCGGCTGACGCATCTTCGATGGAGATGCTGCTCTTCACCCCACCGCCACCGCCACCGCCACCGCCACCGCCACCGCCGCAGCCGACAGGAAGTACCAGGGCGAGGCACGCCAATCCAAACATGGTGCTGAACTTGGTCTGAGTCATCAGGGTCTCTCCTTGAACCAACAAGGTACCCACTTCAGTCGAGCACGACAAATTGAAATATGCGGCCGACAATTTCACCTGAAATTGGAGCCGCAGAATTTCATGGAGGTAATGACGCCCAACGCCCCCAGTTCCCCAACCCCACCCACATATCCGCTCCCAATCCCCACCCCTCCTTCCACCTGGTCTGCCCCTTGCAGCCCTCCATCTCCAAGGAGGGCACATGCCACACCAACCACTGTCTTCCCTGCTCCTTCCCCGATTCGAGCAGGAGATGCGACTTCGCAACTATTCCCCTCGCACCATCCAGGCCTACCTCTCTTGTCTCCGCCGGTACTCGACCTGGTGCCAGCCCATTCCGCCCCGTGACGTGGCCCCCGAGGTGCCGCGGAGCTTCTTGCTGCACCTCCTGGACCTCGGTGCCTCCCGTTCGGTCATGGACCAGCATGTGTCGGCGCTGCGGTTCCTCTATGTCGAACTCTACGAGCGGAATCCGGCGGAGTTCGTGATTCCGAGGCCTCGGAGGGGACAGAGGCTCCCAGAGGTGCCCACCCGGGCTCAAGTGCTGGAGCTTGCCGCAGCGGCAGGGAACGCGCGGAATCGCCTCGCAGTGCTCTTCATCTATTCGAGCGGCGTGCGTGTCAGCGAGCTGGTGGCGCTGGATGTCGGCGACGTCGACCTCGGAGAGCTCGTGGTGCGGGTGCGGGCTGGCAAGGGCAGCAGGGACCGGTTGACCATCACCAGTGCGCGACTCGTCCCGGCTCTGCAGCAGGTCATCGGGGTTCGTCCACGGCTGGCTCCGCTGTTTGCGAGCATCCACGGCGGTCGATGGAGCGCCCGTTCACTCCAGCAGGTGATGCAGCGGGCACGGCTCGAAGCGGGCTTCGGGGAGCGGTTCACGCCTCACAGCCTGCGCCACGCCTTCGCCACCCACCTGCTGGAGTCGGGTGTCGATCTACGCGCCATCCAGCAGCTCCTCGGGCACAAGCACCTCCAGACCACCACCCGGTATGCGCGGATGACACACCCCAGCCGGATGCGGTTGACGAGTCCTCTGTGACCATGCGTATGCGAAGCTGTTGCGCATAAGCATGCTGGGGGCGACATTCGTCTTCGGCAGAAAGCCAGAGATATGCGCACCGCAGTCCTCGGCGCTCCGACAAAAGGGGGGGGACCAATGGCGCCGGCGAGCTCGCCGCCGTCGGTCGCCACCTACACCGCGGCAGAGCTCACGGTGTCCAACAGGGCGAGTCCCCTCTCGAGCTGAGCTTGCAGTACCGACTCGTCCGCATGGGTTCGCGAGGCCAGGATCTCCATCGTGCCAGCCCGGTAGCGGAAGTCCGCGAGCTTGAGTCTCGGTGAGTCCCTCGCGCCGGCGACGACCCAGCGGTCGCCATCGAGTCGGTAGCGGCCGCCAATCTGTCCCAGCGAGCGGGCGACAGCCGCCACAGACCGACAGATGTAGTCGAACTCGGCGTCTGTCGAGTGCCACGAGAAGTCGACGGCGAAGCGGTGTTCCTGTCCCTCCAGCTCTCTCGCCTGGACTCCGAACAGGTCGTCGAGCAGAGTCAACACAAGGCTGGCAGGAGCGTTGTGTCCCAAGGCGTGCATGGACAGGCACACGGTCGCAAGCCGGGGAGCATCGACGTCTCCGTAGATGCGAAGACCGGCTGCGTCCTTCCATCGTGCCATGGCTTGCTGCACCCTGGCCGCCACCCGCTGCTGCGCGCGTCCGGGCCCGATGGCTGCCCGAACCTGCAAGACAAGCGCGGTCCGCAACACTGCGCCGTGGTCTGGGAGGCCGATCCAGGCTCCCTCCGCACCGGGCTCATGGGAGTAGGCATCGAGAATGTCCGCCACCAGCTCTCGACGCCCCACGAGCACACCCGGACAACCCACCCCGCCGGGCAGCGGGCTGGGGTCGATGAGCAAGGCATCTGCATAGGCCATCGTGCCCCTGTGCCGGTCCGGCAAGGGTCTCATCACGACCGGTGCATCGGCCAATGCACCGGAGGCGTCCCAGACTGCGAGTGCGCCGCTGTCGTGAAGCAGTGTGCTGAAGGTCGCGTCATCGAGCACCAGGCCACTATGGGCGGAGACGAGCGGAAAGCACCCGATTCGGAACGGCCGATGGGCGTGGGCGCGCAGCTCCTCGGAGAGCGCCAGCGCGGAGGGGAGACCGTCGGGGCCGGTGGGGATCTCCACGACGTCCGCAAGGGAGCGGGTCCAGCGGGCTCGGAGGGGAGCGGCGAGGTCCCTGGATAGGAAGACGACGGGCCTCTCGTCGGCGGGGATGCGGCTGCGGAGGCCGTAGATGCGGTCGATCTGCGGAGGCAGCTGCAGGTTGAGCGCCTCGAGCAGGTCATCCAACGCACCGACGGCACCGTGTCCGGTGACCCTCACGATGTCTGTGGGGGCGGCTCCCACAGCATCCCGGATGATGGTGCGGGCCTCCTTTCGGAGGTCCACCGAGTGCTGGCCGAGGCCGCGGGGGGCGGGCCCGGGGTTGCCCACTCGGGTGAGCAGCTCCCGGCGGAGCGTGTCTTCGATGAAGTCGAGTGCCCTCTCGCCGCCAAGGTGGTCGGCGAACACAACCCGACGCGGACCCAGGGGGCCGGCCACCACCGTGTCCGCGCCGAGTCGCCCCTCTCGCACACGCTGAACGAGTGCATCCTCCCGCCAGGCCTGTGCCGCTTCGGAGGCGACAGTGGGGGTGTCTGCGGTGTCGGGCTCGATCTGCACCACATCAAAGAGGGCGGCGAGGTCGGGAGACAGTCGGCGCAGGGTGCCGTAGGCCGAGCCGAGCGACTCGGCGATGGCCCGGTTGAAGACCCGTCGCAGCGCAAGGGCAGCGGGTGGTGCAGCCTTCCGGAGGTCCGCGAGTCGCTGTGCGTCGATCTCGAGCAGCACCGCGGCCTCTCGGACCGTGCAGGTCGCACTGCGGGGTGCCCCGTCGAGCAGCGAGAGCTCACCCAGGAGCCGCCCGGGCCCGAAGGTGCCGAGCCTCTGGGCCTTTCCGCCGCGCGTCAGCGTGATGTCCACCGAGCCCCGGGTGGTGATGAAGCAGGAGTCTCCCTGCGCTCCCTCCTCGAACAGGCAGGCACCGGACGACAGCCGCCACTCCCGCAGAAAGGGAAGCATCTGCCGAACGGTCTGCGAGGTGACGTCCTGAAACAACGGCAGCAACGGCAGAAAGGACGCCCAGCTCGCACTGGCGGCCCGGTCCTGTCCGGAGGGTCTGGTCTGGGGGAAGGCGAAGTCTGTGGGGCTGTTGTCCGCGTGGGCGCGGGCGATCTGGTCGTTGACGTCTCGGAGCCGCGCGGTGAGCACCGTCGACAAGGCCTCCAGAACGGCCAACGCATCGTCGGGGTGGCGCCCGCAGTGGTCCGCGAACCGAGCCAGCGGCAACGCGTAGGCGACGATGTCGGTGGCTGCGAGGATGTCGGCGGACCGGCGCGCAGGGTGGTTGAGAGCGGTCTGCCCGAGGGCATCTCCAGGGTCCAGAGCCCCCACGAGGCGGCCGTGACCATCGGCATCTCGGCGGATGACCTCCGCGCGCCCGCGGGCGATGACGTAGAGGCGGTCGGCGGTGTCGCCCTGGCTCACCACGCGCTGGCCTGCCTTGAACGCGTGGGTCTCAAGCATCGAGACAAGACGGTCGAGGGCGCCTTGCGAAAGCTGCGCAAACAGGGGCAGTCGCCGAAGCAACTCGCCAGGGGGGGGTGGTCCGCTCATCGAGGTCTCCACAGAGGAGGGCAGGTCTGCTTCGGACCCCGACCGCCTGAACCGAAGCCAAATGGTCCGCCGCCGCCTGGGTTCGTGCTTGAATGCCGCTCCCCTCGCCCGTCGGAGGCGTTCATCTCAGACAGCCCACCCGCTTCCGTGCAGGCAGAAGACGGCCAACCCCGTGGTCTGGTGCGCTTCCATCTGCAGGTGAGCCGTCCGGGTCTGTGGTTTCCGACCGTCTGGCTCTACTTGCTGCCGCTCACTTCGGTGGACGGCCCGGCGGGAGTGGGTCGTCTTGGGGACCCCACCTTCTGGCTGGGCCTGTTCTACGTGTGTTGGCCCCTCAACCACATGGTCTACGGTTGGAACGACCTTGTGGACACCGAGACCGACGCAGTGAACCCCCGCAAAGGCACCTGGCTGTTTGGTGCCCGTGGGACCCAGGCCCAGCTGTCGACCCTGCCAACGGGCATCGCCATCGTCCAGCTCTTGTGTTGGCCCTTCTTGATGTGGGTCGGAGGACCGTGGGTGCTGGGCACCGCACTCGCCATCGTGGGGGTGCTGTGGGCATACAATCACCCCACGCACGGGCTGCGCGGACGTCCTCCCGGAGACCTCATCTCCCAGGCCGGCTACCTGCTCACGGTGGTGTTGTCCTGCCAACTCAACGGCGTCGCCCTGCCGGGTCCACTTGTGTTCGTCTACCTGGCGCTGTTCTGCCTGCAGGCCCAGCTCATGGGTGAGGTCATGGACATCGCCCCCGACCGGGCCACGGGTCGGCGCACCACCGCCACCGAGCTCGGCGCCCGACGCACGAAGTGGCTCATCATCACAGTGGTCTCGGCAGAGGTCGCCATCGTGGGGGGTCCGCTGGGCGACCCCGCCTTCGCCCTCGGTCTGTCGGGCTTTCTCGCCTGGCTGCTGCTCGACCAGCTTGTGCTGTTCCGCGAGGGTGTCTACTCCCTCACGCTCATGAAGCTGTTTGGTATCGCCGGCAACCTGTGCGCCGTGTTCAGCATGGCCTGGGTGTGGTGGCGAGGGGGACTTGGCTGAGCTCTGGTTGCTGGGAGGCGCAGCAACGGTCGTAGAGTCGTCCCATCGCGCGACGCACGGCACGTTGGGCTGCCGGGACGCTGCCAAGTCCCGTCACCTCGACGACCTCGTGCCAACCCAACCCGTCGACCACCCGCACCTGCATGGCCATTGCATCCCGCCCCCCTTCCTCCTGGACGACGCCATCGGGCAGGCTCTGCAGCCACACGCCTGCGGCCGGACCGAGGACATCGAGGGGATTGGCTCCGCGCACATAGGAACGAATCCTCTGGTCGAGTTCCGATGGAGCCCAGGGCCGAGGTTCGGGAAGACCGGCCAGCACCACCTCCCGCAGACGGCGGGACAGCCTCACTCCGCGTTCCCGGTCCATCTGGTCGAGCTGAGCGGGGAGGTCGCGGGCGAGAGCCTCCCTCAAGCGGTCCACCAGAGCCTTGGCGGCATCCGACCGCGGCCACACCATCACAGCCGACGGAACCCCGGTGCGCGCAGATCGAGACACGCCCAGCCGAACCAGCCGGTAGCCGACGCTCCTCCGAAAGCGCACCAGGTCGGGTGTGGCCCCAAAGGCCGTGCCGATGAGGTCGGCCTGCTGGTGGATGGGATGGCTGTGTTCCCAAGCGACGAGTCGCGATGCGAGGCCCTGTCGACGCAAGCCAGGGTGGACAGCTGTGCGCACGGAGCGCCACATCTGGAGTCGACCGGCTTGCGGCTGCCCGGCGTGGGTACACAGGGTCTCGGCCAGCACCTGTCCCCGCAAGCGAACTCCCCGAAGGAGGTTCACCACCGTGGCGTCTTCGAGTCCGCCCTCTGCCACCAGCCAACCCACCGCAACTGGCCGCTTCCCCGCGAAACCGACATGAACGACGGTGTCAGGCGCATCGAGAAGGCGGTGGAGGTCGGCTGGGGTGGTGCGGTAGTGGGCGGCGACGAGGAGGCCGAAGATGCCGCTGAGCAGGTCATCTTCCCGCACAAGCCGGTCTCGGTCGACCCGCTCGAAGTGGACCTCGGGAAGGGTGGCCGGGAGCGGGACGGGGGCCGCATCGAGGAGCAACAGGTCGAAGATGAAGCGCTCCAGGGGGTCCCCGGTCGACCAACGGATGGGTGCCGTCAGCTTGCGGTGGACGACCTGCCTCACCTCGGTCTGCAACCACTCGACGAACCGCAGGCTGAAGCCCCGCCCGGTGCCTTCGTAGCCGTGGACGGTCGTGGCAAACAGCAGGTGAGCGGGCCTGGGCGCCGCACGCACCAAGGCCTGCAGCAGAGGCACCGCAAGTTGTGCTGCCTCGTCGACAATCACCACCTGGTGGACAGGTCCGGTCTGGAGAAACTGCAACGCATCGAGGGGGTGGGTCCAAGTCAGGGGACGACCCGCGAAGCTCTGTACCTCGGCCACGGCACTGGCGGACGGACCCGTGACAAGGACGGGCGTGTCGGCGGGCAGCCGCGCCACCACGCGTCCGAGGGCGGCGGACTTGCCGCGTCCGCGGTCTGCCTGAAGCACAGTGACATGGGGACGAGCCCGACAGCAGTCCTCCAGGATGCCGTCGACAACACCATTCTGCTCATCGAACGGCCCCGTCACGGCCGGCGCGGCAGTCAGACACTCTTCGGTCGTGTCCACCCCCTCGAGCAGCCGCTCCAGGCGGGCCCACATGCGGTCTCCGCTGGCCTCGGCCCGGTCGGGAAGCCGGAGGATGAGCCGTCCCCCGCCCCAGATGAAGCCGTGGACCCGGCCCAGGGTGTCCCCGTCGAAGCCCCCATGCAGGTCGACGACGACCGCCGTGCAGGACGTGCCCAGCCGACGCTGGACCTGCCGCGGAGAGACTGCAGAGACGCCCCTGCCCAATGCATCACCTTGGCCCAGCGGCGTCACCCAGAGCCGCTGAGAGTCGGGAAGGTGGGATACCAGCTCGAACGCCAGCCGAGCCGTCTGCTCCCGTCCGCCACGAAGGACCGTGAGGGCGCGGTGCCTCGGACTCACCACCGCCCGTCTTCCGGGCCGTAGACCACCCCGTCGGACACCTCGACGCGCCCGGCCACCACCTGCAGCTTCACGACGTCCACCGTGGCACCATCGACCCGCGCCTCCAGCCAAAGCGCGCCCACCTCGGCGGGCGTGAGGTCGAGGTCGGGCACATCTCGGGAGTCGATGGGGGGATGATGCACCACGAGACCGGCCTGTCCATCGCCTTGTGCGGTCGAGGCATAGTCTGAGGAGGCCTGGAGTCTGTGGACCACCGCGTCGGGGGCGGACAAGGATGCGGCCCCGAGCTCGGTGAGGTCGACCGAGACGGCGTAGGTCTCGCCCAGGGCGAAGTGGGCGTCGGACCAGCCTGCGGGGGCCTGACCACCATGCATCACGGTGGTGCGGTAGACGAGCAGTCCGGCCTCTCCAAGCGTCTCGACCGTGGCGGTGGATGCACACCCCACACAGACCATCCCACACAAGCCCGTCCACCTACGCATCGGACCCCTCCTCGTGGTCGACCGCGGTCTGCGCAGCCCGGGGAGGCCGCGCACCAAAGGGCACCCGACGCGCCTCCCGCCACCTTCGGTAGGCGATGATGCCGGCATCGCACTGCACCAGCACCTCCCCCATCCGCAGACGCGTCTCGACATTGGGTTGCGCTGTGACCACCGATGCGTCCTCCGCCATCACAAACCCATTCAAGAAGCGGTTCAGCCTGCCGACCAGCCACGCCAGCACGGGCAGTCGGACCCAGGGCTGGTAGGTTCGGATGTAGTAGCGCATACGCCGGTCGTCGATGGGCACGAAGGCGAGGAACTGGAACATGGGCCCCGCCCGGTTGCGCCAGAGGTTGGGTCCGAGGAACTCCACCGCGCCGGCATTCGAGTCGCTGAGTCGACAGCGGATGGTGTCGTGGTCGACCGTGGCTTCGATGGTCATGGCCTCCCGGCCGAGGATGCGTCCGAGGGTGTTGGGATGGGTGAATGGCAGGTGGGCGAAGTCGAGCTGGTTCTCGATGGCCCGGGTGTAGTGGACGCCGACATCGATGCTGAACTGCGACCCCTCCGACCAGTAGCCGTCGAAGTCGAAGAAGGGGGGCGGGCCCGCTGGAGGGGCGGAAGGTCCGGTGAACAGCCAGATGAAGCCCTCCGACTCCCGCACCTGCAGCGCCGTGGCCCGCAGCGCGCCGGAGATGGGCCGGTCGGGATGGGCAGGAACCTTGACACAGCGACCGGTCCCGTCGAACTGGAGGCCGTGGAAGGGACAGGCGATGCAGCCGTCCTTCACCCGACCGAGCGACAGCTTCGCCCCGCGGTGGGGACAGCCGTCCAACACGGCCAGGACCTCCCCATCCATGCCGCGCCAGAACACCATGGCATGGCCCATTCTCACGACCGCCAGCGGCGCACCCGCCCGCAGCTCCGCCGATGCGAGCACGACATACCAACGGTCGGCGATGACGTACACCGCGGGCTCCCTCAAGTGCCGGGCCACTATCTCGTGCGTACATCCGCGGCGGTGCACGCACGGGGCTCAGCGCACCAAAAAGGCGGTCCAGGCCCCCTTCTGGTGGGCCACAGGCTTGCCGAAAGCAGCCTCCAGCGCGGCGAGCACCGCCTGTCGCCGGCGGGGGTCCACCTCTCGACGGTGAATGGCCACAAAGCTGACCCCGAGGGCCCTCAGCGCGTCTCGATCCGAGTCGGCGAGCGGCGGCGGAGGCTGTCCGAGGCGCTCGGGCACACCGGCCGCCCACTGCAGCAGCGGCACGTCCGCGAGCAGTCGGGGGGTCTGGTCGACGGCGAGGTGCGGCAGGTACAGGTGCCCGGCAATGGGCCGCTGGTGGAGCAGCTGCAAGGCCACCCTCTGGAGCTGGGCCTGGGGGTCGGCGGTGGGCGGCAGGTCGAGCACCGCGCCTTGTTCTCGGTGCCAGGACAAGCGCTCGACCTCCTCGAAGGGGGGCAGCTCCAGGTGCGCGCTCGGCCAGAGCTTCGCCCGCCTGGCATCGAGACCGGCGTGCAACACCACCAGTCCACCAAGCAGGGCCGCCCCGACACGCGAGTGCCCTGCCAGCCGGTCAACGGCCAGAGCGACGGCCGCTGCAATGGCGAGACCGGTCCCCATCGCGAGCCTCTCGGGCGAGTGGAACCAGCCGAGAACGGGGAGCTGCTGCAGGTGGGCGAAGGGACCGAACCACACCGGGCTGCCGTCGGCCGACGACCACAGATCCCCACTGCGCCAGATGCCAGGACTGGGGCCCATGGCCAGCACCAAGGCGACGAGGAGGCCCACCACCGCACCGATGGCCACCCGCCGCCGGTTCGGCGCGACCAACCAGGGCAAGGCGAGCACGAAGAGGACGAGTCCCCGGGCAGGGTGTCCACCGGACTGGAGCGCCCAGTCGCCGAGAGAGATGGCCTGGTCGAGGGCGAGGTGCCCCATCTGACGCCCTTCGGAGACGTCCCGAACCGCCAGCGCCCGCACGAGGAATGGCACCAGCCACACCGAGGCGATGCCCGCCGACAGCAGCCCGGCCGTCCCCCACCGACGCAGCGCCGGCCGCCTGTCCTCGTCGGCAGTCCCTGTCCAGAGCCACGGCAGCATCCACCCCAGGGCCAACGCCAGCCACAGCGCGTGCTCCCAGCTCACGACGAACACCAACGCCCCCAGAATCGCCGTCAGCAGGGTGTTCACGCGACCCAGCGGACGCTTCCACAGCGTCCAGGCCGCCGCCAGGGCCAGGGCCGTGAAGCCGAGACCGGCGTGCTCGGGACGTCCGCCCGTGAGGTTTCGGAGCACGAAGCCATCGAGCTGAAGCACCAGCCCCGCCACCGCCGCCGCTGGGACCGAGGCCCCGACCGACCGCGCGAGCACCATGCCCGCCAACCCAGCGACCACCGCCCACATCGACACCGTGAGCGTGTACGCCGCCGGCGCCTCCAGGCCGAGCCGCACCAGGCCCGCGCCCACGAAGGTGTGGAGCCAGCCGCCATAGATGGGCAGCAGGTCGAGTCCGTCGGGCCAGGACAGCAGCGCGGTGCGGGTGGGGTCTCCGAGGCTGCCGTTCCACATCGCCCAGACGTGGCTGACGAGGTCTCCGTTGCGTCGACCGAGCGCATGGGGCCACACCTGTGCCGCCCAGAGCGCGGGCAGCAGAAGTGGAATCGTCCAGAGTGACCGTTGCAGCCGCATGCCAGTCGTCTAATCGACCCGGACGAGGCGGACGCCTCAGAACCCCAAGGCCCGTCGCAACGGGTCGGCCTCGGGCAGCTTCATGCTCCCGCCCACCTTCTCGGCGTAGCCCCAGCTCGACGCCCCTCGGGTGAGCTCGGAGAGGCGCCGAAGCTGCTCGGGCGACGCCTGGACCCGCACCCAGGCCATGTTGTGGCCAATTCGAGCGCAGTGATTCCAGGCCCAGGTGTCGAGACACTCCTGCGAGAAGGGAAAGGCCAGCTCGCGGTAGCTGTCGAGCGCTTCGATGACCGCGTCGGGCTTGCGGGAATCGAGGGCGTCCTCCAGGCGACCGCTGGCGCCCAGGTTGGCAGTGGCCTGGCACTCGGCCTTGAGCTGCGCTTGCTGCTCGGGGGTCATCCGACCCGGCAGGGTCTTGGCGAGGTCGTCCATCTGGGCCTGCATCACCAGCTTGTCGTTGGCGCTGAGGCCCGCCCCGCCCAGGCTCGGGCCGTCGACAACACCCTCGAAGGCACCGCGACCCGTGGTCTCCCGGCTGTGGTGGTCCACGTTGTGGCCGACCGCCATCTTCGTCCACTCGGCTTCGAGGGCTTCCTGCCCGGGGTGTCCGGCGAGCACCTCGGTCACGAACCGATGCAGCCGCGAGCCGTCGCTCCAGCCGCTCTTCTGGGCGAGCACCATGGCCACGGTGTCGACCCCGATGTCGGCGAGAGCAGCCTCCAGCAGGCAGATCCCGCCGAGCTCCACGGCCTCCTCCAGCACTTCGAGCAGCTGCTTCGCGTCGTCGTGGCTGCCGTGGGCCCGCGGCATCAGGCCCAGCACGGCCTCCTTCCAAGCGGAGGGGTCCTGGGCGGCGAGTCGGGCGGGGTCGACGGCCACACCCTGGGCGGCCAGCTCGAGACCGAGAGCGCCGGCCGGAGACAGCTGGTCCCGGGTGCTTCGCAGCTGCTCCTGTGCCTGCTCGGGGGAGGCCGTCAGCGTGTGGGCGACGCCGGCGAGGGCGGCACCGCGGGCTTCACCGTCGGTCATGAGCGACACCGCGGCGAGCAGATCCAACGCATCGGTCTTTCGCTGGGCGACGGCGCTCTGCACGAAGCTGGCCTGCAGGGGGGCCGGCAGTGCCGCGAAGTCCTCGGCAGACGAGACGTGGCCGAAGATGTCTGCCAGCTTGTCGGGGGCCATCGGCGCATCGACCCAGGGCCTGGAGACATCGACTGGAAGCTGGTCCCTCAGGGCGCTGTCGTGCACCGGATGGCTGCCGAGGGACAGCGTCGCGTTGGCCGCCTCGAAGGCCTGGATGGCGCCCCAGTAGGTGCGAGCGTCGTCGGCGAGCTTGGGCCACAGGACCTTTTCGCTGTCCCCGTCCCGGATCTCCTTGCCGAGCGCGTCGACCGACGCATCGGACAGCTTCAGCCGGGCGCCCTGTCCACCACCATGCAGAGCCTCGATGGACAGGGCCGTCTCGGCGCCGGTTTCCCCAGACACCTGCCCGGTGCGCGTGCCGTCCTCGTCGTGGTGGGCCCAGCTCGCCTCCACGAAGCGCTGGCCGTGCTCGTCGGTGCGCCGGGCCCGTCGGTCGCCGGTCTGTCCCTCCATCCCACCCATGTAGATGCCAAGCAGCGACCACTCGCCATCCCAGGCCGCCCGGTCGGTCTGCTGCGCGTCGGTGTTCGTGACCCCGCACTGCCCCTCTCTGCCCTTCTGGGCCATGTAGGCGCGCACATGTCGGTTGGCCTTCGCCACCAGCGGCCGGGCGAAGCTGCGCTGCCGGTCGAGGTTGGCGCCGTTGGCCCGAAGCGCGGTCAGCGAGCTGTGGAGCTGTCCCACCAGCTCGGGTTCTCCGGCCTGCTCACTGGCGAGGTCCCAGTTGGGGAGCAGCCCCAGATCGGCGTAGTCCTGGGCATAGTCGACGGCTGCGGGGTCGTTGGCGTCGAGCTCGAAGGACAGCGACTGGTGCTGTCCCGACGACGAGTTGTAGTCCCCACCCGCAAGCCCGAAGCCCCAGACCTCGGCGCTGGCGCTGGCATCGACAGCCTCTCCCCGGTCGATGGCGTCCTGGATGACGAAGCCCGACTCGGTGCGCGCGATGCCCCGGCTGCGCACCTCCGACCATGCCTTGCCGGCTTTGCCACCCACCACGGCGACATCGGCGAGCCCACCCACGCGGGCGTCGTGCTCGTGGACCTGCTCCACCCCCATCCCCACGGGCATCCGGTTGACGTCGTAGCGTCCGCCGTCGGCGATGTGGTCGCGCAGGTCGCGGATGTTGTCGCTCTGGCCCTGCGTGATGGTCCCCTGGGCGTTGAGGGCCTGGAGGACACGCACCTGATGGGCATCGTCCACCTTGCCTTCCACGCCCAGGCCGTACTGCGCGCTGCCGTGCATTCCGAGGGACCACAGGTTGTCCACCGCTGCAGCCGGCGCCCCGAGCAGCCCCGAGTCGATGATGCCTTCGCCGTCCCGGTCCACATGCGTGATGCCGGCGCTCGCCTTGGCCGTCTTCGAGCTGTAGCCGATGTCGGCGGCGTACTCGTCGTCGCCGATGGTGACCGCCGCCTTCACCGACGACTTCGCCTTGGGGTTGGACACGCCCAGGTTGAGGCTGGTGGCGTTGGTCTCGGTGTTGTGGGAGAAGCCGCCGCTCCAGGTCTGGCCGTTTCGGAAGGTCTCGTACTGGATGGCCCGCTCGGTGTCGGTCTGGCTCACCGCAAAGCCGTGGTTGGCCAGCATGGCGCCACCGCTGGTGCCGTCTTCGGTGTGGTTGAAGCGAAAGCCCGACTTGCCGTTGCCCTGGTCGGCGTAGTGGCTCGCCGTGAACTTGTCGGGCCCGAGTGCGACCGAGGACGACGAGTAGGTCTTGTCGGCGTTGGTGGTGGACGTGCTGGCGGCCACTCCGCTGAGGCCGATGCTTGCGGAGTCGGAGGTCTTGTTGCCCGAGGCGTCTTCTTTGGACTCGGACAGCGTGTAGTCGCCCGTCTTGTTCACCGTGCGGGACGTCTTCTTCGTGACGTCGCCCTCGGTGTCGACCGTGGTGTGGCTGGCGGTACCCTTGGCTGCATCGGATGCCAGGATGGTCTGCTGGCCGTTGTTCTCGGGACTCGTCCACGAGATGCCATCCTGGCCCGTCACCATCGCCTTGCCCCAGGTGCCGGCATCGACCGTGATGCTCTGGCCGGCCTTGCCCAGCTCCACGGCCTTGCTGTCCTTGGCCTTGTCCGCGTCGATGGACTCCATCACCGCCTGGTTGCCGGGCCCGGTCGTCTTCTTTGCGGCCTTCTTCTTCGGGTCGCCCTTCTTCTTCGGGTCGCCCTTCTTCTTCGGGTCGCCCTTGCCGGGACCGCCGTTCAGCGTGTGGTGTTGGTGGACCGTCATGGGGACCCTCCTGCTCAGGTGGCCCTCCAGAAGTAGGTTCGGCTCCCCCCACCCACATCCGTCACCGATCTGTCGGACGGGTCCCCGGGACGGCCTCCGCGGCGCGCTGCGATTGCAGTGTCATCGCCGGATGGGGTCGGGCCGCAGGTATGATGGGGCTTCGGACGGCTGCGGCGCCGTCACTCGGAGCCCTGATGTCCTCTGCCCCCCTCCGCACTCTGCTGCTCTCGGCCGTGCTGCCCCTCGGCATGCTGGCCGGCTGCGACGACCCCAAGGCCGATGGCTCAGCCGACGGAATCACCGATGACGACGGCGTAGACGACCCCGATGAGGACGGCGACGGCTTCCCGGCATCCGAGGACTGCAACGACGGGCAGGTGGCCGTCAACCCGGGGGCGGCCGAGGTCTGCGACGGCGTGGACAACGACTGCGATGGCTCGGTCGACGAAGACGTCACCGACACCTTCTGGCTCGACTCCGATGGGGACGGCTACGGCGACCCGCTGGTGTCCACCGAGGCCTGTGCCCCCCCCGCCGACCACGTCCCCAACGCAGACGATTGCGACGATTCAGATGCACTCATGAGCCCCGGCAACACCGAGGTCTGCGACGGAATCGACAACAACTGCGACGGCATCACCGACGAGGATCTCACCGGCACCTGGATGCCCGACGCCGACAACGACGGCTTCGGGGACACCGAGGCGGCCATCGAAGGCTGCGACCCCGGCGACGGCTTCACCCAGACCGCGGGCGACTGCGACGACACCGACGCCGCGGTGAACCCCGATGCCACCGAGACCTGCAACGAGGTCGACGACGACTGCGACGAGCTGGTCGACGAGGGCGTCACCACCACCTTCTTCGCAGACGGCGACAGCGATGGCTACGGCCGCCTCGACGCCACCACCGAGGCCTGCTCCGAGCCCCCCGGCTACGCCACCCTGGCCGGCGACTGCGACGACAGCCTGTTCACGGTCAACCCCGCCGCCACCGAGCTGTGCAACGAGATCGACGACAACTGCGATGGTTTCGTCGACGAAGACACCGCCGCCGACGCTGCCACCTGGTACGCCGACACCGACTCCGACGGCTTCGGCGATGCCGCGACCACCACCCTCGCCTGCGAGGAGCCCACGGGCTTCGTGGCCGACGACACCGACTGCGACGACACCGATGGCGACACCTTCCCGGGCGCCGACGAATACTGCGACAGCCACGATGACGACTGCGACGGTGACATCGACGAGGACGACGCGGTCGACGCCCCCACCTGGTACCGCGACGCCGACGCCGATGGCTACGGCAACGCCACCGTGGGCACCGCCGCCTGCAGCGCCCCCACCGGCTACGTCGTGTTGTCCACCGACTGCGACGACACCGAGTCGGCCGTCAACCCGGGCGCCACAGAGGTCTGCAACGACATCGACGATGACTGCGACAGCCTCATCGACGACAACGACAGCACGGTCACCGGCACGTCCACCTTCTACGACGACGACGATGGCGACGGCTACGGCGATGCCACCGCCACCAACGCCGCCTGCGACCAGCCCACCGGCACCGTCACCGACGCCACCGACTGCGACGACACCTCCGCCGCCGTCAACCCGGGCGCCACAGAGGTCTGCAACAGCATCGACGACGACTGCGACGGCGACATCGACGACGACGACTCCAGCATCACCGGCCAGGACACCTGGTACATCGACTATGACGGCGATGGCTACGGCGATGCGTCCTTCACCACCGAGGCGTGCATCGAGCCCACCGGCTACGTCGACGCCGACGACGACTGCGATGACACCGACGCCACCATCTACCCGGGCGCCACCGAGCAGTGTGACGGCGACGACGACGACTGCGACGGTGACATCGACGAGGGCGTGATCGGCGCCAGCTCCTCGTGTCCGGCCGACTCCTGTGCCGAGATTCTCGACATGGGCGCCTCTTCAGGGGACGGCTTCTACTACCTCGACCCCGACGGCTCCACGACGCTGTGGGAGTGCGACATGACCACCGACGGGGGTGGCTGGACGCTGGTGGCCGAGTGGAACCGCATCGACGACGGCGACAGCAAGTCCGACTTCAACAGCGAGTTCACCGTTCGCAAGAACAACATGGGCACCTTCACCACCACCAGCACGGCGCTGTTCTGGCAGGACGTCAACAGCGCCGGAGCCGCGAGCGCCGACGCGCTGAGCATCGAAAAGGACGTCCCTTTCGCCAACGACGGCGACGTGCTCTACGACGTGGAGTACGACGGCGACAGCATGGAGCAGTCCGGCACCTGGCTTTGGGTCGAAAGCAGCGGCACCGAGCACAACCTCGAGTGCTGGGAGGCCATCACCACCACCGCCTACAGCACCTCGGAGCTCGCCGAGGCCCCGGGATACACCTGCGGCAACGCCACCTCGCCCAAGAACTTCTCCTGGGGTGGTGAGACGCAGGACTCGGTGGGCAGCGAGATCGACACCCTCCGCTTCGCCTCGCTGATGTACGACTCCTGCTGCGACTACTCCTACCTCTACAAGTTCGAGTTCTGGGTGCGCTAGATGCGAGGTGCGTAGGTAACGCACCTCGCATCTTGTGTTCTCTTTGCGGGGGCAAGCCCCCGCGCCGCGCATCAAGATGCGCACCCCCTCGGCATCATCGCTGCGCGATGCTGCCGCCGTCCGCCCCGATGGGGCGTCCGGGATGACCGCGTCGGATTCTCCGCCGCGGTCATCTAGCCCCGGGACACTCCGGTCGACCCCGCAGCGGCAAAGCGGTCGCACAGGCTCGGCATCTCCACCCGGTAGCTGTCGATCTCATCGGCCCAGAACTCGCCGTTGAAGGGCCAGTACACGAGGTCGGTGGCCACCGCGAAGTCGATGTCGGTGCCCTTGGTCAGCGTGTCGGGGGCCGGGCGACGGGCGAGCTCCTCGAGCATCCGGCGCTGGCCGTCCACCGCCTCGAAGGCGAGCACATCGGCCTGGCCGAGCACATCGTTCAGGTGGGCGTGCTGCCGTCGGAGGGTGACGATGAGCCGGTCTCCAGCGCGGGTGGCGGCCTCGGTGCGGCTGCGGGCGAGCTCGTCGGCGAGGGCGGCTCCGACAGCGTCCACCCACACCGTCTTCTGGCTGAGAATGGTCTCCAGCTCGGCATCGAGGGCAGCCAGTCTCCGGGCATTGGCGGCCAGCTCCCGGTCCCTCAGAGCCACCTCCAGCACCCCTCGTGGGACGGGTGCGTCACCAAGCCCGGGCACCCCGTCGCGGGCGCCGAACCAGTCGTCGAAGGCGGAGTCGGCTTGGGCGTAGGACAGCCAGGTGCCGAGGGCGTCTACCGTGGGCCGAAGCGAAGCGGCCAGCTGCTCGGCGGTGCGCGCAGCCTCGTCGAAGCGGCAGGTCTCCAGGCGTGCGATGCCGGTGATGAGCTGCACCTCGGGGGTGGGCACGGTGCGCCAGGGGCTCGTGAGGGCGACGGCATTGCCGAGGGCACGGTCGACCTCACCCGCCCGGAAGTACGCCCAGGCCTGCTCCTCTCGAGCATCGGCCCAGAGGGGACGGCCGGGGGCCACCTCGCTGTAGAAGCGCGCGGACTCTTCGGGACGGCCCAGCCCATAGAGCAATCGGCCCGCCTGGAGCGACGCCTGGTCGCGCAGGTCTCGGTCTCCGGTCTCGTCGGCCGCACCGATGGCCCGCCCCAGCGACTCTGCAGCCGCCCGCACGTCGCCCTGCTGGTGGGCGACCGCAGCTGCCAAGGCATGGGCGCGTCCCGAGAGCGGACCGTGGACCGCCGCGAGGGCTCGGCGGGCGTAGGCGAGCTCGTCGGCGTCGAGGTGGTCGAGTGCGCGCGCATAGCGGAGGGCGTCGCCAGGACCCGCTGGCAGGGTGCGGGCGGTCTCACCGTCGAGGGCGGCGGCGGGCAGCAGCGGGGCGAGCACCATCAGCTCGGAGGCGGCGTCTCCCTGCACCGGACGAAGCAGAGCGACCAGCGCGGCACGGGTGGCGGGATCGTCGGCACCGTCGGCCACCACGCGCAGCAGCTGGTCCCGTGAGGACTCCAGCATCCCGAGGTCGCGCAGCGACATGGCCATCGACAGGCGCGCCTGGCGGCGAACCTCAGGCGGAGGCTGCGCACCGAGGATGTCGGCCGCCCGCGCACTCGCAGCCAGGGGACGACGGTGCCGGCGCAGTTCGTCCGCATCGTCGAGAGCAATGGCCCACGGGTCATCCTGGCCGACGAGACCAGTGGGCAGGGGGAGGTCGGCCGCCGTAGACTGGGACAGCGTCAGCGACAGAGACAGGGTGAGCAGGAACATGGCACCTCCGTGGATGGAGCCCCTGACATCTGGCTGACAAAAGGGTTCCCGCTCACGCGGGACACCGGCCCGGCAATCCGCTCGGAGCCCCTTGTCCTTCCCCTTCAAAGGCCAATTCGCCCGCTTGTGTACCGCTTCGGCGGGATTGGTCTACACTCCCCCCATGCGTCTTCCCGTCTCCACGACCGTCCTGCCTGTGCTGGGACTCTTCGGCTGCTCCCCCGAGCTGGCCGGCAAGCTGCCCGGCATGGGCGACTTCGACTGGGGCACCGGCGACACCGACACACCGGTCGACACCGCGCAGGACACCGCACAGGACACCGCTCGAGACACGGCAGACACCAGCGACTCCGCAGACACCAGCGACTCGGCGGACACCGGTCCCACCGAGCCCACCTACATCTGGCAGGACGACCCCGGCTGGTGGACCGAAGAAGGTCCCCTGCAGGGCATCATGGACATGAGCCTCGCCATCGACCAGCCCCACTGGGAGGTCTGGTACATCACGTCACCCGACCTCGAGACCTGGACCGACCCCACCGTGCTGGGGCACAACTTCTCCAGCCTCGACCTCCTCAAGGTCGACGAGGGCCTCATCCTGTCGGGCTCGCTCATCCCCGACCCCGACAACGGCATCCACGGGCCCTACTCCGCGATGTTCTCGCTCACCACGCAGGACCTCACCACCTGGGGCACCCACTTTCTGGAGGTCGAAGGCGCCGATGAGCTGCCGATGATCATCGATCCCAGCCTCCACCACGACGTCGACGAAGGCCGCATCCGCATGCTCTTCTTCGGCGCCGACCACAGCGTCCCAGACGACGCGGCGCCCGACGACTACCCCAACCCCCACTACATCCGCACCGGCTTTCTCGACTACGACCGCATCGTGGTCGAGTCCACCGACCCCATCGTGCAGGGCGACCACATCGTCGACCCCTCGGGCTGCTCGTGGCAGGGCAGCCACCATGTTCTCGCCACCAACAAGTACGGCGACCTCTTCCACCAACGCTGTCCCGAGCAAGGCCACCCCTATGAGGACGAAGCGGCCTGGGGCGGGGTGCAGGTGCCCTTCTGCTTCGTCGACGAGGTCAACACACGCCTCGGACTCATCGCCCAACACGGTGGCGGCCACGGTCCCCCGCGCGTGCGGTGGTGTGATGAAGAGGGCCTGTGCGAAGACCAGGTGGCCTTCGTACCCGAAGACAAGCTGTACCGAGGCCAGTGCACCAGTCCCGTGCTCGCCTGGTATCAGGAGCAGTACGTGCTCTTCTGTTCGTCGTGGAAGGAGTAGGACCGCTCACGGCTCTGCTGGTCTGGGGCGTCGTCCACGCACAGGAAGACACGGAGCTGCGCTGGCAGGCGGCGGGACAGGTCGATTCCGCGCCATTCGGGGTGGTGGACCTGGGCGTGCGCCGCGGGACGTGGTCTGCCGAGCTGCTCACCGACACCCTCGACCTCCGCTGGTCCCCCGAAGGCGACAAGGGCCGGGCCTGGGTCGCTCTGAGGGGTGAGCTCGGCGCCGCGGCCCTGATGATGGGACCCTGGACCAGCGGTGCTCCGGCACCCGAGCAGGGCTTCGGCGCGTCGTACCTGGGCGGTGAGGCCGGCATCCTCGGCTACGGTCGCCACGGCCTCTACGCCGGTCTCGCAGGCCACGCCCGTCGGGTCTCCTTTCGGGAGCTGCCCGTCACCGAGGTGGCGCTCCCGGCACCCTCCCCTTGGCTGCTGGCGGATGTGGTGGCCGGCCTGTACCGCCCGCAGGGCCACATCTGGGTGCGCGCGGGGGTGCAACATGATGCCCTCGGAGACAGCGTGCAGCCGCACGTTCACGCCACGGCCACCGCCACCCCCGACTTCGGTGAGCGCCTCGGTGCGGTGGTCGAGCTGCGGGCCGGAACCGCCCGGGGACAGTCCATCCTCACCCGAACGCGCGTGGGCGGCATGAATCCCTATGTGGTGCCCATCGCGGGCGCCGGCTGGGGCGAGTGGTGGGCCGAGAGCTATGCCATCGGTCGGCTCGGGCCGCGGCTGACCTGGGACAAGGGCGACCACACCGTGCAACACCGCCTGGTGGTGGATGGGGGACTGGCGGACGACCTCACCGCGAGTGCCGCCTCTGACGCGGCCTTGCTGTGGGGCGTGGGCAGCCTGAACCGGTGGGCAAGGCAGCGGTGGTTCGGCGAGCTCGACGTGGGGTGGGGGGCTGGGCTCAGCCGCGGAGAAGGCGTGCTTCCCGTCTCCGTGTGGTTCGCGGTGGGACGCTCCTGGGGCTGAGGCGACCGCCTTACAAAGCCACACAAAACCCCTCGGCACACGGGGGCGGGCAACTCCGTAGAGTGGTCAGAACCGGAGACCGCACCATGTCCGCATCCCGCCTGGCCATCCTCCTCTGCACCCTCGGCGCGCTGGCTTGCAGCTCGGATGGGGACAAGTCCACCTCCGACTCGGAGTCGACCGACAACACCGACAACACCGACAACACCGACAACACCGACGACACCGACGACACCGACGACACCGGCGAGGCCTCCGCCGTCGACTGGTGCCAGTCCCTCGAGGCCACCGGCTGGAGCGAGCAGACCCACGCGAAGGGCTACGACGGCGACTACGAGACCGTCTTCGGACAAGACACCCTTCCCCGACTCGACATCATCATCTGTCCCGACGACTACACCGCCATGCGTGACAACCTCGAGGAGCTCCTCGGCAGCGCAGGTAGTGGAGGTGGAGGTGGAGGTGGAGGTGGCGGTGGAGGTGGAGGTGGTGGGCCTGTGGAGCTCGAAGAAAACCCCATCTATGTGCCCGTCACCATCGCCTTCGATGGCCAGACCTGGCCCTACGTGGGCATGCGGCACAAGGGCAACTCCTCGCTGTCCATCGCGTGGCGGCAAGGCGTCGAGAAGCTGCCCTTCCGCCTGGAGTTCGACCAGTTCGAAGACGAGGTCGTCGAGGTCGACAACCAGCGCTTCCACGGCTTCAAGGAGCTCAAATTCTCGTCCGGCTACGACGATGCCTCGCTGTTCCGCGACAAGATCACGTCCGACCTGTTTCGTGAGGCCGGGGTGCCCGCCGCAGCCGGCGGCATGATGGCCGTGTACGTCGACTTCGGCGATGGTCCCGTGTACTGGGGCGTCTACGCCGCCTTCGAGGACCCCTCCGGCGAGCTGCTGGACTCCTGGTTCGAGGATGACAGCGGCAACGCCTACAAGCCCGACGGCGATGAAGCCGCGCTCAGCGGCTTCGACGAGGAGGTCTTCGAGAAGAAGACCAACGAGGACGACGCGGACTGGTCCGACGTGCAGGCCTTCATCGACGCCCTCAACGACGACCGCTCCGACGCCGAGGCCTGGCGCACCGCGCTCGAGGCCACCTTCGATGTCGACGGCTACCTGCGCTACCTCGCGATGAACAACCTCATCGGGAATTGGGACAGCTACGGCAACATGACCCACAACTACTACCTCTACGGCGACCCCGCCCTCGACGGCCGCCTGGTGTGGATTCCGTGGGACTTCAACGAGGCGATGCGCACCAACGGCAAGATGCCCAACGTGAGCATCCAGATGACCGAGATCGGCGGTGAGTGGCCGCTCATCCACCACATCGCCGCCGACCCCGTCTACATGGCCCGCTACACCGAGCACCTCGTCGACCTGATGGACACCGTCTTCACCGAGGACAACGTGCGCACCCGCGCCGAGGCCCTGCACGACCGGATTGCCGAGGCGGTCGCCGAGGAAGAAGCGCCCTACACCCACCTGCGCAGCTACAGCGAGTTCGAGGACTCTCTCGACGAAAGCGACGGCGTGGTCACTCGGGTGGGCACCGCGCGGGCAGAAGCCGAGGCGTTCTTGGACTGAGAGCCCCAGGTCTGGGCCACCGCTGGTGGACCGCAGCACCGACTCCAGGTAGATTGGTTGGGCGACCAACCAATAAACCGAGTCTGCCATGGCCCGTCCCTCCGCCCGGCCTGCCCGCCAGCGCCAGATCTCCGCCGCCCTCCGTCGCCTGCTGCCCGAGACCGGCTTCGCAGGGGCGTCCATCAAGGCCATCGCAGCGGAGGCGGGCCTCACCCCCGGGCTGGTGCACCACCACTTCCCATCGAAGTCGGCCATCCTGCTGCATGTGGTCGATGAGCTGGCCGCCACCCTGGCCGCCCGGCTGCCCGAAGACGACGCCGACATCCACGCCCTCATCGACGCCTGGCTGCGTCCGGGCCCGGGCGCCGACGCCGAGGCGGTGCTGTGCTGGGCCGCCATCGGGGCCGAGGCCGCGCGCCGAGAGGATGTGCGTGCCGTCTACTCGGCAGCCATTCAGCAGCAGGTACGACGCTTCGAAGCGGCTCTGTCCCGAGCGGCACCCGGCCGCACCGACGACGAGGTGCAGGCCGTGGCTGTGGTGCTCCAGGCCGCCATCGAGGGCAGCTTTCGCCTGCACGCCAGCGCCCCCGGGCTCATCCCACCCGGCGCGGCCGCACCGGCAGTTCACGCGCTGGTCGACGGCTGGCTGCAGGGATGACGCACACCCGCCACAAGCTGGCGCTGCTCGGCGCCCTCTACCTGTCTCAGGGCCTGCCCTACGGCTTCTTCACCCAGGCGCTGCCGGCGCTGCTGCGACAGCTCGGTCGCTCCCTGCCCGAGATCGGCGCGGCCAGCCTGCTCGCGCTGCCGTGGGCCCTGAAGTTCCTGTGGGCGCCCCTCGTCGACCGCTACTGGTCCGCGCGCCTCGGGCGCCGACGGTCGTGGATCCTGCCCCTGCAGGCCCTCACTGCCGCCTTCATGGCCGTGCTGGCCCTCGTCGAGCCTTCCGCCGACCTCACCTGGGTGCTGGTGGGCTTTCTGGTGGCCAACCTGCTGGCCGCCACCCAGGACATCGCCACCGATGGACTCGCCGTGTCCCTGCTCACCGAGCAGGAGCGGGGCCTCGGCAACGGCGTGCAGGTGGCCGGCTACCGGGTGGGCATGATCGTGGGGGGCGGCGCCCTGCTGGTGCTCTACGACCACATCGGCTGGGCGGGCGTGTTCGGGTCGATGTCGATGCTGCTGCTGTTGGCCTCGGTGCCCATCGCGCTGCACGCCGAAGGGACATCGGCACCCGCCGAAGCACACGACGGGGTCTCCATCTTCGAGGTGCTGCGCCGACCGGGCATGGGCCCCTGGATGGCGGTGCTCGTGGCGTACAAGTTCGGCGAGGCGCTGGCGGGGGCGATGCTGCGTCCGATGCTGGTGGACCTCGGCCTGTCGATGGCGGACATCGGCTGGCTGCTGGGCACCGCGGGCTTCGCGGCCGGACTCGTGGGGGCGGTGCTCGGCGGCTGGGCGGCGGGCCGGTGGGGACGCCGCGAGACCCTGGTGCTGGCGGGTGTGCTGCAAGCCGTCACCGTGGGCGCCTACTTGCTGCCCGCCGTGGGCATCGCCACTGCCTGGGTCCCCCTCGCCCTGCTGGTCACCGCGGAGCACCTCATCGGCGGCGTCGCCACCGCGGCCCTCTTCACCGCGATGATGGACCGCTGCGACCCCGACTCCGGTGGCACCGACTACACCCTCCAAGCCAGCGCAGTCGTCATCTCCACCGGCACCGCCGCCGCCCTCTCCGGCCTCCTGGCCGAGCCCCTCGGCTACGCCACCCACTTCGCCATCGGTGGCGGCCTGTCGCTCGCAGGCACCGCGCTGCTCGTCCTCCTCTGGCCGAAACGTTGAGCGCCCCACGGTCCACACCCGCGGATGGAGGGCTGGCGCGCTACCCTCGGGCGCCGGAGATGCCCATGCGACCGATGCTGCTGCCCACCGCCCTGCTGCTCGTGGCCTGTACCGCCGACAAGTCCCCTGGAACCGACTCTTTCGCCGACAGTGGCGCCACCTTGGAGCCCGCCCCCGACCCCAGCGACGACCCCACCGCTCTGGGTCCGTACGCGGTGGGCGTCACCACCTTCACCTTCACCGATGTGCGCGGCAAGGAGCTCACCGTCGAGGTCTGGTACCCGGGCGAGGTCGAGCCGGGCACACCGCCATCGCCCTACGAGCCCACCACCCTCACCGCAGCGGCGGTTCGAGACGTGTCCCCCGACCTCCGGGGCGCGCCCTACCCGCTGCTCGGCTTCTCCCACGGCTTCTCCGGCATCCGCTTCCAGTCGGTCACGCTCACCGAGCACCTCGCCAGCCACGGCTACGTCGTGGTGGCACCCGACCACCCTGACAACACCTTCATGGACCTCGACACCGACGCCGTGCCCAAGGTGGTGCTGGAGCGCCCCGACGACGTGAAGAACAGCGTCGACGAGCTGGTGGCCCTCGCGAACAGCGACGACCCCCAGCTGAGCGGACTCGTCGACAATGCCGATGAATGGACCATTCTCGGACATTCCTTCGGGGCCTACACCGCGCTCGTGCTCGGCGGCGGCGTGCTCGACTACAACGGCGTGCTGTCCTACTGCGCCGACAACCGCAGCCAGGCCTGCGGCTACATCTCCGACCTCGATCCCGACGACCTGGCCGACCACGGGCAGGCCGACCCCCGGGTCACCATGACCATCCCCTACTCGCCCGGACTCTGGTACGCCTTCGGCTCCGACGGCGAGGGCCTGTCCACGGTGCGCCGTCCCTTCATCTTCGCGGGCGACCGCGACGATGTGCTGGAGTACGACGAGGAGGCCCGTCCCACCTACGAGCGCCTGTCGTCCCCCAAGCGCCTCGCCACCTTCCACAAGGCCGGCCACTACCCCTTCAGCGACATCTGCGTGCTGCTGGGCACCCTGTGGGAGGAGTGCGACGAGGAGGATGACAGCTGGGCGGATGTGCCCGAGGCGCAGGTACACGCCAACGCCCTCACCGTGGCCGCTCTCGAGGTGGAGCTTCGCGGTCGCACCGAGCTGTCCGCGTGGTTGGAGCCCTCGCATTGGGACGACGTGGACATGATCACGGTCGAAGCCGAGTAGCCGCGCAGTAGACTCGTGCACCGACTACGAGCCTCCCTTGTCCGACCGCCTCGCCGACCGTTTCATCCTGTCTCATGTGCTGGGAGAGGGCGCTTTCGGGGTGGTTCATGCCGCCCGCGACCGCGTCCGGGACTCCGACGTCGCCGTCAAGGTGCTGCGTCGGACCACCCCCTGGTCGAAGCTCCGCTTCAAGTCGGAGTTTCGCCTGCTGTCGGGCGTCCACCACCCCAACCTGGTGCGCCTCCACGAGCTGGTCGCGGAAGGAGAGGCCTGGTGCTTCTCGATGGAGCTGGTCCGCGGCGTCAGCCCGCTGCGTTGGCTCGCGGTCCACAGCGAAGGCTTCGGCACCACCGAGCAGACCCTCGACGGCCCCACCCCCGACCTCCCGGCCGAGCTCCAGCCGGGCGTGCGCGCGGAAGCCGAGCGAATGTGGCCCATCTTCCGGCAGATCGCCGAGGGGCTGCAGGCTCTGCATGACCGAGGCCTGCTGCACCGAGACCTCAAGCCCTCCAACGTGCTGGTGGACGCCGCCGGCGTGGTGAAGCTGCTGGACTTCGGACTGGTGGACGTTCTGGCCGACCCCTACGCCCGGAGACCACGGGGAACGCCCTCCTATATGGCCCCCGAGCTGCTCGAGCGCGCCGCCCCCACCCCCGCCGCCGACTGGTTCAGCGTGGGCGTGATGCTCCACCAGGCCCTGTGCGGCAGCCTGCCGACCCCCGGCCTGCCCGAGCTGCTCGACCCCTCCCTCGACCACCGCCTCCAGCAGCTCTGCACCCGCCTGCTCTCCGCCGACCCAGGCGCACGCCCCACCGGGCCCCAGGTTCTCGCTGCCCTCGGCGTGCCCCACTCCGCGCCGCGCCCGCCGGTCTTTGTCGGCCGCAGCGGGCCCCTGGCGGCCATGGCGGAGCTCGAAGATGGCCTGCTGCCGGCCATTGTGCTCGTCTCCGGTCCCAGCGGTGTCGGCAAGTCGACGCTGGTGCAACACCACCTCGGTCGCCGCCCCTGCCTGGTGCTCGCCGGGCGCTGCCACCGCGGAGAGTCCCTCCCCTACCAGGCACTCGACGGGGTGATCGACGCTCTCGCCCGCCACCTCGCCCGCCGCACCGAGCCGCTCGGCGTGCTGCTGGATGTGCCCCACCTGCTGCGCTTGTTCCCCGCCCTGGAAGAGGCCCTCACGCCTCACGTCGATGCCCGCCCAATCCCGCTGGACTCACTGCCCGCCCACCTCGTGCGCCGCCGGGCCCTGGGCGCGCTGCGACGCCTGCTGTCGGTGCTCGCCTCGGATGGCCCGGTCTGCATCGCCATCGACGACCTGCAGTGGGGCGATGCCGACTCTGCCCGCCTGCTGGCCGAGGTGTTGGTGGGGGACGACGCACCCCCCGTCCTGCTGGCCGGCACCTTGCGCGACGACGAGCCCGACTCGCCCTTTCTCGACGCATGGACGGAGCTGCTGGCCACCCTGTCCCTCGAGGACCGCCTCCGCCGCATCCCGCTGGGTCCACTGCCCGCCCCCGAGGCCCGCGCCCTGGCCGAGGCCCTCGCGCAGGGTGAGCCCGCGGACCGCATCGAGCGCATCGTCCGAGAGTCCGACGGCAGCCCCTTCCTCGTGGAGGAGCTCACCCGCCGCACCGCCGACGGCATCGCCCTGTCCCTGACCGATGCCCTCGACCGGCGACTGCGCCTGCTGGGCGACGACGCCCGCGACCTGCTGTCCCTGGCCTCGGTCACCAGCCACTCTGTGCCCCTGCGCGGCCTCTTCGACGCCAGCATCGGCGGCTGGCCCGCCCTCGACGCCCTCGATGCCGCCCGGCTGCTCCGCATCTCCCATCGCGCCGACGGCATCTGGCTCGAGGTCCACCACGACCGCACCCGCGAGGCCCTCCGCAGCTTGCTCGGCTCCGATGGCGTGGCCGACCACAGCCTTCGCCTCGCCCGCTCCCTCGCCGTACACACCCCAAGCGACCCCGAGTCCGTCGCGCTGTTGTTCGGCCAGGCCCACGCCTTCGAGGAAGGGGCCCCCCACGCCCGCGCCGCCGGCGACCTCGCCTGGGACGCCCTCGCCCATGCCCGCGCCGCCGAGCTCTACGCCCTGACCCTTCGCGGTGACGACGACCCCGAGCTCGCCCGCCGTTGTGCCGACGCCTTCGCCCGCGCAGGTCGGTGTGCCGAGGCCGCCGAGCGCTTCGAGGCCCTTGCCGGGCAGGACCGTGCGCTGCGCCGACAGGCCGCCGAGAATTGGTTGCACGCTGGCCAGGTGAGCCGGGGGACTGCTCTGTTGCAGCAGGAGCTCGCGCACCATGGCGTGGGCTGGCCCGCTTCGGGGCTGTCGCTGGGACTGCGGCTCGCCGGCGAGCTGTGCTGGCTGTGGCTCCGCGGCCCCGACCGCCTTGTGTCGACGAAAGAAGTCTCCACCACGCCATCCCCAGCGCTTCCACTGGTGCTGTCGGGCGTGAAGGGACTCGCGACCTTCGACATGCTGCGCACCTTCTGGCTGTCCGCCCTCGGCTACCGCCTGGCCGCAGGCTCGGGACAGCGTCGCCTCGCCGGCATCCTGGGCCTCACCCTGTCCGCCACCCTCCGCTCCCTGCAGCGTCCGCTCGGCAATCGGCTGCGGGCGACCTGTGTCGAACTCCTCGACCCCGACGACGCCTACGCCCAGGCCACCCTGCACTCGACCGATGCCTGGGTCGCCCTCAGCACGGCCCGCTGGCAGGACGCCTGGGACCTGGGTGAAGCCGCCCTCGGCCTGTTCGAAGCCCGGTGCGCAGGCACCCGCCACGAGCGCTCACTGGCGCAGAGCTACATGGGCACCGCCCTGCAATACCTGGGTCGCCTTCAGGAGCAGGTGGACTTCACCGGCACCGCCCTGCGCCAGGCCGAGGAGGCCGGCGACCGCAATGGGGTGCTCGGTGTGTCGATGCAGAGGTCCTTTGCCTGGCTCACCCTCGACCAACCCGAGCAGGCCCGCGCGGTGTGCCAGCGGGTGCGAGACCTGTGCGACACCGAGGACTTCGGCTGGCGCCAGCTCCTCCTCGGCGCGCGTGAAGGGGAGACCGACCGCTACCTGGGCGAGGTGGCGGTGGCCTGGGCGCGTGCAGGCAGGCTCGAAGCCGCGGTCGAGAAGGCCGGCTACGGGCGCTATCCCCTGGCCCGCTACCTGGTGCTCGTGGCCAGGGGACAGGCAGCGGCCATGGCCTTGCTGGAGCCCACCGAAGGCGTCCCGGCCCCCACTTTTCTCCAGACCACCCTGTCCGACTGCGCCCGCGGACTCATCGCCCAGCAGCAGGGCGTGAGCATCGCCGAGGGCACCATGCTGCAGGCCGCACTCGCCGCCTACGAGGGCGATCGCTCGGGCGCCACCGCACTGCTGAGAGACGCCCGGGAGCGCTACTCCGACCTCGACCAGGTGCTGCACGCCCTGGGGTGCGACATCCAGATTGCCCGTCTGCAGGATGTTTCAGACGACGACCTCATCCTCGAGCTCGCCACGGCAGGCGCCCGCGACCCCGACCGCTGGCTCCGGGCCTATCTCCCCTGCTTCGCGGCCTGAGGCGGCGACTGCACGTTGGAAGCCACGGCCACTGCAGCAGGCGGGCGTCTCCGTGGGTGGAGCGGCGCCGAGACGGTCTGAGTCGCCTACCGAACCCACAGCGACACATGGTACAGCCGCGACCAGTCGCCATACACATCGCACATCATCGACCGGATGTGGAATGCGCTCACCTCGGTGCCATGGTCGTCCTGGTACTCGGTGTCCCAGTCGTAGTTGCCGCCGTCTCCGTTCGCACAGGTGTAGGGAACCCAGGTCATCTCGGCGTTGGTGTAGTGGGCCGTGCCCGAGGGTGAGCAGTTCTGGTCCATCTCGGCGCACTGGATGTCGCTGTAGGTGCCCACCGTGTCTTCGATGAAGAAGAAGGTGCCGGAGTCCTCCATGCTGTAGCCGTAGTAGTCGAGGTCGAGGATGGTCTCGCCGTCGTTGGGGATCTCCACGTCGGTCTGGTAGGCCATCACATCGGCAGTGCCCGTGTAGTCGGCCCACTCGATGTAGGTGGAGCCGCTCGCCCAGCGCGCCATGTTGTCGAAGTCGGCGGTGAAGAGGGTCTTGAAGTCGGTGATGGTGTCACCGTCCTGCTCGCGGTCCCAGTGGATGGCCCGCGTCCAGCCGCCGCCATCGGTGGTCATGTCGCACAGCCAGCTCGAGGTGGTGCCCGAGCCGGTGGGGTCGAGGGTGTAGGTGCCGTCGCTGGCGGTGGGCTGGTCGGCGATGATCTCGGCACAGCTCTCGGCGGCGCAAGCGGCGCCCGAGCCCAGCACGCCATCGTCGACATCACCGTCGCAGTCGTCGTCGTCGCCGTTGCACACCTCGGATGCCCCGGGGTTGACCGAGGCGGTGGTGTCGTCGCAGTCCGTGTCGTCGCTCACGTAGGCGGACGGCTCGGCGCAGGCCGCCACAGAGCTGGCTGCATCGCCGTAGCCATCGGCATCATCGTCGGCGTAGAAGGTGCTGCCCGTCGAGGTGTCCACCGAGCTGTCGTCGTCATCGATGTCGCCGTCACAGTCGTCGTCGATGCTGTTGCACACCTCCGTGGCGCCTGGGTTCACGGCCCCGGAGCCGTCGTCGCAGTCGGTGTCGTCGGACACATGTCCGGTGGGGACGGTACAGGCCGCCTCGGTGTCGGTCGCATCGCCGTAGCCATCGCCATCGTCGTCGGCGTAGAAGGTGCTGCCCGTCGAGGTGTCCACCGAGCTGTCGTCGTCGTCGATGTAGGTGTCGCAGTCGTCGTCGATGCTGTTGCACACCTCGGTGGCCGCCGGGTTCACATCCGCAGAGCCGTCGTCGCAGTCGGCGTCGTTGGCGACATGTCCCGAAGGCACGGAGCAGCTGTCGGTGGTGTCGGCCGCATCGCCGTAGCCATCGCCATCGTCGTCGGCGTAGAAGGTGCTGCCAGTGGAGGTGTCCACCGAGCTGTCCGCATCGTCGATGAGCGTGTCGCAGTCGTCGTCGATGCTGTTGCACACCTCGGTGGCCGCTGGGTTGACCGCCGCGCTGCCGTCGTCGCAGTCGGTCGCATTCGCCACGAAGCCGGTGGGGGCATCGCAGGCGGTCTGCATGTTCCAAGCGTCGCCGTAGCCATCCGAGTCGGTGTCGCCGTACCAGACCGAGGCGTCGATGGCGTCGGACTCATCGATGGTGGAGTCGCAGTCGTCGTCGATGTCGTTGCACACCTCGGTGGCATCGGGATTGACGTCTGGCAGGGCATCGTCGCAGTCCCCCGGCAGTGCGCTGTACCCACCGGGCACCGAGCAGGCCTCGGTCACTGTGCTGGTGTCCCCCCAACCGTCGCTGTCGAGGTCGATGTAGAAGGTCGTGGTGACCCCCTCATCGACCACCTCGTTGCAGTTGTTGTCGAGCTCGTCGCACACCTCGGCATGGTCCGGATTCACCTCTGCGCGGGTGTCATCGCAGTCGAAGGCGTTGTCGACATGGTCGGCGGGCAGCTCGCAGGCCTCGGTCTGCACCGCAGGGTCTCCGAAGCCATCGCCATCCTGGTCGGCCCAGAAGACGAGGGTGACGTCCTCGTCGATGAGTGCATCACAGTCGTTGTCGACGTGGTCACACACCTCCTCGGCGGCGGGGAACACGTCGGGGTCCGTGTCGTCGCAGTCCGAGGCGGTGGGAACGGTGCCCGCAGGCGCCTCGCAGGCCTCCACGGGCGCATCGGGGTCGCCGAAGCCATCGCCATCGCCGTCCGTGTAGAAGGTGGAGGTGACGTCCTCGTCGACCACACCATCGCAGTTGTTGTCCACCCCATCGCAGACCTCCACCGCGCCGGGATGCACGGTCGCGTCGCCGTCGGCACAGTCGTCCTCGAAGTAGCCATCGCCGTCGTCGTCGGTGGCCTGTCCGTCGACCTCTCCGACGTCTCCACCGCCCGCCTTGTCCTCCGGCTCACACGCGAGGAGGAGGACGAGTGGACCAAGGGTGACAAACAGGGGGGCGCTGCGCATGGGGACACCTGGGGAAGGCCCCCATTGTGCACCGGGACGGCCGGTCGGCGGACCTTCACAGCGATGTCATCTCGGGGACAGTCCAATAGGGACGGGGTGGAGGTGGACCATGGCCATCCGCGGCATCAACCACATCACCCTCGCAGTGCGCGATCTCGACCGTTCATGGGCGTTTTGGGTGGACACCCTGGGCGGTCGCCCGCTGATGCGCAGTCCCCGCTCCGCCTACCTGCTGGCCGGGGAGCTGTGGCTCTGCCTGGTCGTCGACCCCCGGCGTCCCGCGCAGCCGTCCCCCGACTACACTCACCTTGCCCTCGATGTCTCCGCCGACGACTTCGACGACCTCCGGGCACGGGTGCTGGCCAGCGGTGCCGTCCCCTTCCAGGAAAACGTGACGGAGGGCGACAGCCTGTACGTGTTCGATCCCGACGGCCATCGAGTGGAGCTGCACGTCGGCGGCTGGCAGAGCCGAATCGAGGCCCTGAAGCAGGCTGGTCGCGACGACGTCCGGTTCTTTGATTAGAGCGGAGACAATGGAGCCTACCCCTGGGGGACTCCACGCCGCCTCGCCGGAGCCGCCGTGTCCGCATCGCCCGCACAGCCGCCCACTCCGCCCGACACCTACAGCTTTCCCCGCGAGTGGGGCCCCACCCTCAGCAAGGTGATGGGCCCGCCCTCGGGCGCCCTGGCGATGTGGCTCATCTACACGGCCGACCACCGCATCGCCGTGTTCGTCACCATCGTCTCCTTTCTGCTCATCCAGCGCCGCCTCGACCCCATCTTCGGCGACCGCTGGAGCCAGGACACCCGCTTCTGGATTCGCGCGGTCGTCAATTTCCTGGCCATGGGCGTGCTCGCGGTGGCTGCGGGTCCCAGCGCGCCGGCCTGGGTGATGGCGGTTCCGATGGTCACCGGGGCGGCCTTTGCCCACACCACCGCGTGGCTCGTCATCATGGGAGGGGCTCCGCTGCTCGGGTATCTGCTCGGCGGCACCTGGGTGGGCGTGCCATGGCCCGCCATGACCACCGGCGTGCTGGCCCTCACCATGGTGCTCATCGTGATGGGTCGCCTGTTCGGCCTGCTCCAGGTGGCGGTCACCCGCACCCGGCGCCAGCAGTCGCAGATTGTCGCTGTGAACGACGAGCTGGAGGCCGCTCTCGCCGCTCGCAAGGCCTTCTTGGCGACCATGTCCCACGAAATCCGCACCCCGATGAACGGCGTGCTGGGAATGGCCGAGCTGCTCGACGACTCGAGGCTGTCCGCCGACCAGCGCCGGATGGTGGGGGTCATCCGAAGCTCCGGCCACGGCCTGCTGCAGATTCTCAACGACATCCTCGACCTGTCCAAGCTGGAGGCCGGGCGCATGGTGCGGGAGGCGGTCCCCTACCGACCCGGTCCCCTGGTGGAGGACGTCGTCGAGCTGCTGCGACACGGCGACCTCAGCGCGGGAGTCACCTTGTCGGCGCAGCTCGACCTTCCCGAGGATGCTGTGCTGGTGGGCGATCCCGCACGACTTCGCCAGGTGCTGCTCAACCTCGTGGGCAATGCCGTGAAGTTCACCCGACAAGGCCGCATCGACGTGCAGGTGCGGTGGTCAGGGGGACGCCTCGCCTGCGCGGTGGTCGACACCGGCCCAGGCATCGCGGCCGACGTGCAGACCCGACTGTTCGAGCCCTTCGAACAGGCCGACGCATCCACGGGCCGGCGCCACGGCGGCACGGGCCTCGGCCTCGCCATCAGCCGGCGCCTCGTGACCCTCATGGGCGGGGAGCTCGGCCTGGACAGCACCCTCGGCGAAGGCAGCACCTTCCACTTCACCGTCGACGCGCCCGCCCACACCGGCGACTGCCTCCCCGTGGCCCCCGCCCTGCCGAGTGATGAGGAGATCCGCGCCGCCGCGCGCGTGCTCCTGGTCGACGACAACCCGGTCAACCTCACCGTGGCCCGGGCCATGCTCGACCGCTTCGGCTGCAACGTCACCGCGGCGCGCTCGGGAGACGAAGCCCTGGCGCTGTGGGAGGACGGCAGCTTCGACCTCGTGTTCATGGACGTGCAGATGCCCGGCATGGACGGCCTGGAGGCCACCCGACAGCTCCGAGCCCAGGGCGCGACGGTGCCGGTGCTGGCCCTCACCGCAGGGGTCACCCAGGAGGAGCGGGGACTGTGTCGAACCGCCGGCATGGACGCCATCGTGGCCAAGCCAATCACCCTCGACGGCATGCGCGACGCCCTGCAACGGTGGACGGGCACAGACGGGCGATGGAGCGCACCCAGCTGAACGGGTGGCGAAGCCCGCAACAGAGGCAGGCCCGCTGAACAGGGCCCCGCAGACCTACTCCTTGCGCAGGGTGGCGGTCTGGGCGAAGGCGGCCACCACATCCGCGCGGGTGGTGAGCGGACGGGGCCAGTCGTCGGGAAGTTCCTCCACCACTGCCTCGTCGGGCGCGAGACACAGGCGCCACCCCGCCGAGCCCCCCGTCATGAGCTGGGCCAGCTGGTAGCTCGAGCCATCGCTGTTGCGACCCTCCACCCGCAGCCAGGTCGCGTGTTCGTCCACCGGCCAGAGGTCGGCCACGCGCAGTCCGTTTCGCAACACCGCGTGCAGGGCCTCGGGACTGTCGATGTCGACCCGCAGACCGTGGTCGTCGGCCAGGGCACCAGAGGAAGTGGGTGCGTAGGGCGTGTCGGCATCGACCACATCGGGGCGGTCATCGAGCTTGAGGGGCGCAGACAGCACGAGCCCGCCCCAGATGCTGAGCACCCGGGCCCGCAGCTCGGGCCGGTCGACAAAGGCCGCCCGCACCTGGTCGACCGTGAGCGCCGCCCGAGAGGCCCGGCCAAGCTCGGTGATGGCCGCCTCGCTGTAGCCCTCGCTGCGTGCACGCTGGACGATGCTCTCGAGAATGGCTTCCCTCAGGTCGTTCCAGTCCACGCATCCCGGGTCGGCCCGGCCCAGCTCCGAGGCGCGCATGCAGCTCTGGAAGGCGACCTTGGGACCACTCCGGTCGAGGGTGGTCCCCCCATCCGCCCCCTCATCGAGCAACGCCTGGGCCAGCGCGACGGGACGCGCGAAGCCGATGCCCTCGGTGCGTCCGAGCGGCTTGCGGGTGTTGACGCCCACGACATGGCCGGCCCGGTCGAGCAGGGGTCCGCCGGAGTTGCCCTTGTTGAGCGGCGCGTCGTGCTGGATGACCCCCTGGTGCAAGGCCGAGATGTGCCCGGAGGACACGGTCCACACCTCCCCGTTGGGGTGGCCCACCGCGATGATGGGCTGCCCGAGCTCCACCGGGCGGTCGGACCACTTGAGGGGGTGCTGAAGGGGCGCGAGCTCGGGCACCTTGATGACCGCGAGGTCGAGCTGCACGTCGGCCCGCAGCAGGTGGGCCGTGCGCAGCTCGGGCTGGCTCTCATAGAGCATCCGGGACAGGCCGCCATCGACGTCGATGTAGGTGGCGCGGTCGGGGCGCCACGGCAGCACGGCGATGCGCACGGCGTCTTCGACGACATGGGCATTGGTGAGCACCCGCTGCTCGCCCACCCGGATGCCCGCGCCGTAGCCGATCTTGGCGTCGGGCAGCTCCTTCACGATGAGCACGACAGACGACAGCACATCGGTGCGCAGGCGGTCGGGCAGCGTGGAGCCAAGCTCGACGGGCGGCGCGCAGCCCACCGTGTAGAGGAGGACACCCAAGGGTCGTCGGGTCATGGCCGGAGGTCCACCCGCAAGGGCTGCTCGAAGATGAAGCGGAGGCGGTCGCCGCGATCGAGACCGTCGACCTCGAAGCGCACCGGACGGTACAGCTCGCGAAGGTAGTCGGCCAGCTGGGGAGGACCATCGAGAACGGTGAGCTCCTGCACCTTTCCGCGGTGGTCAACGGTGAGAAGCAGCACCATCCGAAAGCGCGGCTGGTCGACCCCATAGGCCTTGAGGCCCCGCATCACCCCATCTGGAAAGTCCGTGTTGGCGAGGGAGGAGATCTTCATGGCCAGAGGGTCGTCGGTATGCACCACGCCGGGGGGTGGGGGCGGCAGGGGGGGCAGGGCCCGCGGGGCGATGGAGATGGACAACAGGCCCGGAATGTCGACGGCCAGCTTGTCGCTGTCGGGGTCGGGGGTGCGGAAGGTGACGGTGAGGGGGTACAAGCTGGCCACGGCCACGCCGCTGTCGTCGGTCCAGGGTGAAAAGCGCCAGTCGCCAGCGACCGCGCGCACCGCGTCGGCGAACACCGGGGCACAGCCCTCCACCTCGGTCTGCTCCACGCTGCCCTGGGCGTCGATGTGGAAGATGGCGGTGCAGGCCACCTCCAGGCCACTCATCCACCGGGCCAGGCCGGGAAGCTCGGGCTTTCGGCTCTGGAGCACACCGGCGCCTTCAAACGGGCGCACGGGACGGTCGAGCCGTCGAAAGGTGAACTCGGTGGTGTGTGCACTGGCCACCGCAGCGCCATGCGCGTCGGTGACCATCGAGAAGCGCCAGTTCATGGCCGCCTGCTTCGAACGCTCCTTGAAGGGCCCCACGCACCGCCTGCCAGTGGTGGTGGCACGCTCCACGCCGCCCTTGGCGTCGATGAAGAAGTGCACCTGGCATCGAACCAGGATCTCGTCGCCAAAGGCCGCATCCTCGGGACGCTCCGGCAAGGGCGCGTACAGCACGCCAGCCTCGTGGGCCGGTCGCTCCACCCGCCCATGGTCGACCTTCGCAGAGCCGGGCCCGACCACCGGTGCCTGGGCGAGCCAGGGCAACATCATCCAAGCAGGCACAACCACCTCAAGCGACAGCCCTCGGTATCACGAGGCGCCACTCTATCGGTGGGGACAGCCCCCGACTGCGCAAAGGCCAGCGACGTAGTCGGCGTCCCAAGGCCCGGCAGCAACCCGGGCCATGGCCTCCGCAGCCACTGCAGGCTCTCCCGCGAGGGTGGCGGCGCGCGCGAGGAGCACCAGCGCATCGACGTCGCTGTGGGTTCGGGCGTGTTCGCGGGCCAGGTCGAGTCCCCGGTCGGCGTCGCCTTCTGCCAGGGCGAGCTGGGCCGCATGGGTCGCCATGGCAGAGGGCGCCCGGGCCAGCCACTCCGACATGCGCAGCCGGGCGAGCGACATCATCTCCTCGGCGGCAAACAGGTCGGTCTCGGCAACGACAATGGCCAGCCTGGCGGCATACTCGGGGTGTGGGGTGCCCTCGGCGGCGGCCTCCAGTGCGGCGCGGGCAGCCGCAGTGTCGCCCCGGGCGAAGGCGAGGTCGGCGGCGAAGGCGTCGATGGCCCACCAGCCAGGAAGGGCCGCTCGGGCCACGTTCAGGTGGTCTTCCGCCTCGGGCAGGGCACCGCGAGCCAGAGCGAGCCGGGCGCGCTGGAGGGCCAGCCAGGCCGGGGCCTCGCCCGTCGCGCGAACCAGGCGCTCAGATGCGCTCGCGAAGTGGCGGTCGGCAGCCTCCACGCCTTGTGTCAGCTCGGCGAGGCGCGCCTCGGCACAGGCCTGTGAGAAGTCGTCGGAGAGAGAGCGGGCGGCCGAGAGGTGGGTGCGGGCGAGCTCGACCTGTCCGCGGGCCAGGGCCACCTGCGCCAGACCACGCAGGGCCGTGGCCTTGTCCGCGGCAGACTGAAGGGGTCGGTCGACCAGGCGCTGGTGGGCATCTTCGGCAGTGGCCAGGTCGTGGAGGGTGGCGGACAGAGCGGCCCGCGCAGCCCATGGGCCTCCACCGGGCACGGTGAGCGCGAATGCCTCGGTGACAACGGCGTCGGCATCGAGCAGATCGGCGATGTCCGAGGTGAGTCTGAAGCGCTGCTGCAGCAGGGCGGACAAGCGCGCGGCGCGGCTCCAGTCCTTGGGCATGGCCGCCGCCTGGCTGCGTGCCGAGGCGATGCGGTCGTCGAGCGCAGCCAGCACCGCAGCGTAGGTGGGGGCGGACTCGGTTCGGGGTGAGCTGGAGGCCGGCGGGTCGACCGGAACGACGACCGGCTCCGAGCGCTGGCACCCCACTGCAAGGAGCAGGGACAGCGCACGGAGCCGGAGGAGGGACGGCAGCTTCAAGTGGCGGCTGGCGTCAGTGAGGGGCGGCCAGGAAGGGGAAGTCCTCCTGGAAGGCGACGTCGTTGGCCGCGGGGTTCAGCAGCCCGACGAACAGGCCGGGCGAGTGCACCGTGAGGTCGACGAGCAGCACCGCGAGGGTGATGTCGATGACCGGGTCGGGCAGGCCGCGCCCATTGGGGAAGCCGGGGGGACCCGCCATGTCCACCGCGAGGGTGTCGGGGATGACCAGCGGCCCGCCCTGAGCCACGCAGGTGCCGGAGCCGTCGCCGGGTGCCGTGCAGGGCGTGATGCCGAAGGCGGCGAGGTCGTCGTCGAGCAGGGCGTGCAGGCCAGCGATGCTGCCAACGATCTCGGGCGCGTAGGTGAGCGCCACATCGTCGGAGGGGTTGCTGGCGTTGTAGGCGTCCTTGCTCACGATGAGCGCGGTGCCCACGGCCGGCATGCCCGCACGGTCGACGCGCGTGTAGGCGGACGGATCGTCGGTGGCGAAGTCGAAGTCGGCGTCGGCATCGGTGTCGGCGTCGGTGTCCGCATCGGTGTCGGCGTCGGTGTCCGCATCGGTGTCGGCATCGGTGTCGGCATCGGTGTCCGCATCAGCCTCTTCGGTCGAGCCAGCGGAGTCGCCCTTGCTGCTGCCGGAGCAGCCCGCTGCGAGCGCGCAGGCCAGGCCAAGGGGGAGCAGTGCGCCAAGGTTGTGGATCTTCATGGGGTGCTCCTCACTTGCGTCCGGTGGTGGTCCAGAGGTCGACCCGCGGCTGCCCGTCGGCGATGACCGCGGCGTCGACCTCGAGCACGATGGCCGAGACATTGAGCCCGGCCAGAGCGTCCGCGGCCGTGAAGGAGACCGTGCCGGTGGCGAGGGTGTTCTGGAAGCCAACCAGGTCGAAGAAGAAGGGGTCGTCGGCGTGGCCGGCCCACAGCTTGACGTCGTCGGACTCGATGACGGAGCCCACCGCGCCGGAGATGGGCCCGGAGGCGCCGGGAACGTCGGTGACCTGCACCCCCCAGTCGCCCGCACCGTTCTGGCCGAAGCGCACCCAGATGTTGGCGTCGGCGGCCTGGTCGCCGTCTCGGTCGACGTGGATGCCGTAGATCACATCGGCGTCGAGCACAGGCGCGGAGGTGGTGGCGCCCACACCTGCGAAGGTCACGATGAACACGAAGCGCTCACCGGCATTCCAGGCGTAGAAGTCCGCGATGTCGGCAGGGGGATCGGCAGAGGCGATGGGTGCTTCGGCGTGGTCTGCCGCCTGGGCGGGTCCGGCCGACAGCAATCCTGCGGCCAGCGGGCCCAGGATCAAGGAAGTGGTCATCAGGGTCACTCCTGTGGAAGGGAAGGCCGGGCTCCAGAGCGCTCCGGAACGCGGCGACGGGGGTACGCGACCCGTGGCGGATCGGATCGGCCGATGATGGCAGATTCTCGCCGCGCCCGCGCACTTGTCCGGAAGGAAGCGGTTGGTCGGCAGGTGCAGATGCCCCCGTCCACCGGACCGGCCCCGGCTCGAAGTGGTCGTTCGCCCACGGCCCTCCGTCCCCCAACCCCAACCGGTTAGCCCTCCGCTCGCTGCCCAGGACCCCCACAGAGGACCGTGCCATGGTGCACCGCGGCGCCATCCTCATCACCTGCGCGACCGCCTGCGCCGGGGGACGGCCCACCGACCACCGTCGGCCCGACATCCTGCTGGTGTCCCTCGACACGGTGCGCTGGGACCACACCTCGGTGGGCGGCTACCGCCACGACACCACCCCGCACCTCGCCGCCTTCGCCCGATTGCGGGGCAGTGTGCTGTTCACACGCGCGTACACCGATGGCGCCTGGAGCCAGCCCGCCTATGTGAGCCTGTTCACCGGCCAGCACGCCCTCTCCCACGGGGTGGGCTTCCGCAGCATCGACCTCGACCCCGGTCAGGCCACCCTCGCCTCCATGCTGAGCGCCCACGGCTATGCCACCCGGGCCTTCGTCTCCGGCCCCCACCTGTCGCCGACGACGGGCATCGACAAGGGCTTCGACGACTACGGCCACGAGGGACTGCTCCGCTCCATCGCAGGCCAGGTCGACCCTGCGCTCGACTGGCTCACCCAGGACAGCGACCGGCCCCGACTCGCCTTCGTACAGGGCTACGACGCCCACACGCCCTACTCGGTGCCCGCAGCCTTCTCCGGGATGTTCGAGGACAGCCCACCCACCGAGGTCGAGACCTGCGGAGTGCCCGACCAGCGCTGCCTCACCACCCCCCTGCCCCGCCCGTCCGGCCCGGCCCTGGGTGCAGCGGAGACGGCCCGACTCAACGGTGCCTACGATGCCGCCGTGGCCTACGCCGACCACCAGCTCGGACGCCTGCTCCATGGCCTGCAGACCGCCGGACGCCTCGACGACACCCTGGTCATCGTGCTGGCCGACCACGGCGAGATGCTGGGCGAAGGCGGCGGACTGGGCCACGACCTCGGCCACTCCGACGCCGTCTTCCACGTCCCGCTCGTGGTGCGGCTGCCGGTGGCGGCCGACGACCCTCCCCCAGCCCGCGCCGAGGACCGCCTGGTGTCGCTGTCCGACCTGCTCCCCACCTTGTCCGCCCTGCTCGAGATGACCCCACCCAGCGGCATGGACGGCGTGCCCATCCCCGCCTTGCTCCCCTCCGCCGACCCCGGGCCCGCGCACCCCCACCGGGGCGCGTCGATGTGCTGCTACTACGTGCGAGAGGGAACCTGGTCCGCGGCTGCAGTGCGGGGGGACGACACGCTCAGCTGGACGCTCTTCGCAGATGGCAGTCCGACCGACCGCGCCGCCGAGGAGCCCGCCCGGCTTGCCCGGATGCAGCACATCCTGGGGGACTGGCCCACGCGCATCGACGAGATCGTGGAGGTCAACCAGAGCCTCGGCGACAACGACCCCACCCTGAAGAAGGCCCTGCAGGACGGTGGCTACTGGCACCGGGAGGGGCGGTGAGAATATCGATCATCACGTTATTTTCGATATCATGCTCGGGTGCGTCCGACCGCCTGCCGGACCCCACCCAGGTGGCCCTGCAGCGCCTCGACCGCGACGGCTCGGGCGGCATCACGGCCGAGGAGCTGGCCGACCCCTACGCCGACAGCATCGTCCAACAGCACGACACCGACGAGAGCGGTGCCATCGACGCCAACGAACTGTCGGTGCTCCTGTCGGGCGAGCGCACGGGCACCACGGCGTCCACCACGGGACCGCCGGTGACCCATGGCCAGGATGGCAGGCGTCCCCATGTCACCGGCCCAGCGCAAGAAGCGGCCGCCCCGTCACCGCGACCCCTGACCCACCATCCACGGCGTTAGCCTCCGGGCGAGCATGATCGACGTCCACCTCCGGCCCCCCGACGACTCCGACCTGCCCTCCGCGCGCACGAAGCGGATGGTGGGTGGGCTCGTGGTGGCCACCTGGCTCGCAGTGCTGGGCGCCGCCGCAATGGTGCGCGCACAAGAAGCCGCCGACGCCGCCCTTGCCCGCACCCAAGACCCCACCACCCTCACCGAGGCCCCCCCCGCGCGCTTTCCAGGTGGGGTCGACAAGCGGGCACTCGACGCCAGCGGCCCCCTCAAAGACCTCGATGGTCCCGGCCCGAGCCTGCCGCCGCCGCCCACGCATCCTGGCCCGGGTCCCCACCATCCCCCTCCCCGGCCGCATCGATGAAGCGCCTGGCCTTGCTGGCTCTGGCCGTCGGCTGCACCGGCGCGCCCGTCCGCTCCGACAGGGCCCCGCCCGACTTGTTGGTGGTGGTGCTTCCCGCCGGTGCGCCCGCCACACCCCCGACTCCCATCGCCGACCGGCTGGCCGTGCTGACCGACGCCCACGCGGTCCACACCCACCCCGCCCACGCGATGCGGGCTCTGCTCACCGGCCAGTGGCCCGGCACCACCAGCAGTGTGCGTCCCAACACGATGCAGGGGGTACTCGGGCTCTACGGCTACCGCACGGTCGGCCACCTCCCCGATGCGCTCCAGCCGGCCGATGCCCCCTGGTTGGCGGACGGCCTGGAGTCCGACCCCATGGCGGGTCGCGGCTGCCTCACCGAGCAGCTCGAAGCCGTCGCCGACCTGCACCCCACCGCACCCGATGAAGCCGTCTTCACCCTCGTGGTGGGCCCATGGTGCGCGGACGGACATGCGGGTGCCTTCGCGGCGCTGACCGACCTCCTGACCGACAAGCCACCCGTGCGACAGGTGGCTGTGGTGTCGCTCACCGGCCAGGCCGACGACGCAGCCCTCGCGACGGCCGACACCCGCGCCGCCCTGTGGTTGTCCGGGCCAGGGCTGGCCACGGGTGCGGGCCATCCAGGCATGGCCAGCGTGGTCGACGTGATGCCGTCGCTGCTGCCCGAAGCGCGCGCGGTGGTCCCCAGCGATGCCACGGGCACCAACCTGCGGGCCGTGGTGCAAGAGGGCGACACCAAGGCCTCCGTGGCGGTCTTCCAGCAGGATGCCCAGGGCGCGCTGGCCATCCGCACCACCCGCCACCTGCTCCGCCTCCCCCCCACGCCCGTGCCGCTGCCCGAGGCCGTGCCCGAGGGTTCGGTGCTCCTCACCGCCGATGGTCAGCCAGCCGAAGGGGCCGACCCCGCACCCCTGTATGCGACCCTGCGCCACTGGGATCAGCGCCGCCGGGCCACCTCCGCGGCCGACCGGATGGGCGATGCCGCCTTCCGAGAGATGCTTCGCGACCAGGGGTACTGGCATTGAGTGAGCCCACCGTCGATGCAAGCCGCACCACCCGCCACGGCCTGTCGCTGCTGGCGTGGGTGGTGGTGTTCGGCGCGCTGATCACCGCCACCGTCGACCAACTCGGCCTCAAGTACGTGCAGGGCGTCATCTGGCCCACCGACCTGCACACCCTCGGCCTGCAGGACAGCCCGCGGTCCCTCGACGTCGCCATCCTGGGGTCCAGCCGAGCCAGCTTCGACCTCACCCCCTCCATTCTCGACGCCTGCCTGGAAGACGCCCTCGACCGTCCCACCCACACCGTCAACCTCGCGCGCGTGTTCGCCACCGGCCACACCATGGGCGCGCTCTACGACGACCTGCTGTCCCACGACCCACCCAGGGTCCTCGTCATCGGCGTCACTCCCGAGGCCCTCGACGACACCAACCCCATGATGGCCGCCAGCGTGGGGGCATCGACGGGGGTGGCCGATGTGGCGACGGAGGTGGTCGGCGCCCGCTCGCTCACCCAGGTCGTCTCGGCCCTGCGTCCGGTCGCCCGGGGCACCGAGACCCTGCCCTTCTTCCTGGCCGGCCGGCACACCGAAGAGGCCCGCCTCCGCTGGATCATGAACCACCACGGCGGGGGCCAGTGGTGCTCGGGCTCGCCGGCCTGCGAGCGCCAGAACGCCGAGCTGGAGAAGGTGCTGGCGATGCGGTGGGCACAAGCGGAGCGCGGCATGCTCCCCAACGTCCGCGAGCAGCGTTTCGGCGAGTACAACGCCCGCAGCGGACGGGCCCTGGACTCCATGAACGCCATGATCGACGACGCCCTGTCCCAGGGCAGCGCGGTGGTGCTCATCGACCTTCCTCTCCACGAGCGCTTCACCCAGGAGATCCCGACCGAAGCGCTCGAGGAATACGAGACCGCACTGGCCGGCCTCGCCGAAGGCCGCGCGCTCACGGTCTTTCGACCCGACGCCAGCCGCTGGGCCAGCGAACGCCGCCACTGGATCGACCCCGACCACCTCGGCCGCCGGGCGAGCGCCGAGCTGAGCCGGATGCTGTGCCGCGAGCTGCTGAGCACCCATCCCGGCGCGCTGAAGAACTAGGGTGGCGGGGCTGCGACGCTGGCTGCCGACAATGGCCCTGCTCGTGCTGCCCCTGTGGGCCTGGGTGGAGGGGGGGACCACCGCAGCGCTCGGCCGAGAGACCCCAGACCTGCTCGGCCACCTCTGGACCATCTGGCACATGACGGTGGAGGAGCCGACCCGCTCGACGATGGTGGGCTGGCCCGAAGGCATCGACCTGTTGCCCATCCTCGGTGGCTGGGGGGACGTGCTCCTGGGGGGACTGGCCGCGCGCTGGCTCGGCGCCGTAGGCGGCTGGAACCTCGCGATGGCCGTGTACCTGGCCCTGGCCGGGGTGGGCGGCTTCGCCCTGGCGCGCGCACTCGGCGCCTCTACCTCCAATGGCGCGGCCGTGGTGGCGGGCCTCCTCCTTCAGCTCGATGCCCCCACCCTCCAGCACCTGCAGTCGGGACGGGGTGAACAGGTCGGGATCGGCGTGCTGGCCCTCTTCTTCGCCGCTGCGCTCCACACCGCCCGCACGCCCGGCTGGCGCGCACCTGTGGCCACGGCCCTCTGCGGACTGCTGAGCGTGGCGGTGGCCTGGGAGTACAGCCTCTTCGTGGGCATGCTCGGCCTTGCCGTCTTCGCTGCGGCTCCTGATGCCGACGCCCGCCGGCGGATCCTGGCGGCCGGACTCGGCACCCTGCTGCTCGTGTCGCCCCTGCTCATCCCCTTTGTCAGCCGGAGTGCAGCCCTGCCCCCCGGCCGTCTCGACGCGGACTGGGCCCTGCGCTCGGCCCGCAATGCGTTGGTGCCGCTCGGTCCGCTGGGGTGGCGGGGGTTCCTTCCCGGCACTGCAGGCCTGTTGGCACTGGCGCTGGTTCCATGGACCGCCACCGGCGTCAATCGACGGCTAAAGCATGTTGTGATTGTGTTGCTGCTGACTGTTCTCGCACTGTCGTTCGGCCCGGAGCCCCACCTGTCCGCCCCTGCTGAAGGCAGCCCGAGGGCCTGGGCACCCTTCACCTGGCTGCACTCTGTGCCGGGCCTGTCGCGCTACCAGACGCCCGCCCGACTGCTGGTGCCCTGGAGCCTCCTGGCCTGCGCCGCCGCGGCCTTGCTCGTCGACAAGGTGGCCCACCGACACCTGCTCCTCGGAGGACTGGTGGGCACCGTCGCCGTGAGCCTGCAGCTCGCGGAGGTGCGGGGACTGCTGCCCCAGGCCACCTACAGCCTCCCCGACCCAAGGGGGCTCGCCGAGCTGGCGGAGGACAACCACCCTGGCGCCATCTTCGACCTGCCTGTGCGCGCCCGGGGAACCGGCCGGGTGCAGCGCCAGCTCCTCCAGATGGTGCATGGCCGCCCCATCCGCCACCACTCCCTCGAGGTCTACCTGCAGAGCGGGGAGCCCCAGGCCCCCGACCCCGTCGTCGTCTGGGCCCATCCACCCGTCAACCGGGGTGCGGGGCCGCCCGACGCCATGCTCGCCAGCCTCCGCGACCGGGGCTTCGGCTGGGTGATGCTGCACCAGGGCCAGGACAAGCCCCACCTGGAGCGGGCGCTCCAAGCGCGACTCACCGAGTTCCTCGGCCCCGCCCAACACCGCGGACACCGCTGGCGGGCCTGGCGCGTGCCGACCGCCGATTGAGGTCCGGCGCGGCTTCAGGCCAGAGCGACGGCCTGCTCGGCGGGACCCCACTTCGCGAGGGCCGCAGCGAGGTCGTCCAGGCGGGCGGGCTTCGGGATGTGGTCGTTCATGCCAGCCGCGAGACAGGCGGCGCGGTCTTCGGCGAAGGCACTGGCGGTGAGGGCGACGATGGGCAGCTTGAGGTCCCACCGCTGGCGCAGCACCCGGGTGGCCTCGAGGCCGTCCATGCGGGGCATGTGTACGTCCATCACGATGAGATCGAAGCGATGCCCCGTCGCGAGCTCGACCGCCTCCACGCCGTCCGCCGCGAGCGTGACCTGGGCGCCGAGCGAGCCCAGCAGCAGCAGCCCCACCTCCCGCGAGACCGGGTCGTCCTCCACGAGCAGCACCTGCAGCGGGCTATTCTCGAATACATGAGGCGGAGTGGACGGCACCTCCGAGGCCGCCGGTTCGACCTGCACCTCCAGCGGCAGCCGAAGCGCGAAGGTGCTGCCACGCCCGGGCTCCGAGTCGATGCGAAGCGCTCCACCCATCTCGCGTGCGAGGTGCTGCACGATGGTGAGGCCGAGTCCGGCGCCGCCGTAGGCCCGCGTGGTGGACATGTCAGCCTGGGAGAAGGCATCGAGCACCCGGCGCACTTCCTGCGGCGCCATGCCCACACCGGTGTCGTGGACGGCCAACAGCAGCGGAACCCGGCCGTCTGCCTCGCCGCCCCGCGGGTCTCGGGACACCCGGATCTGCACGCTGCCACGCTCGGTGAACTTGACTGCGTTGGTGGTGAGGTTGACCAGGATCTGCCGCAGCCGCCGGCCATCCACCCGCACACGGGCCGGCACATCGTCGTCCACCCGGGCGCACAGGCGAAGGCCCCTGCTCTCCGCGGCGAGGACCGATCCCAGGCGCACCTCATCGACGAGGGTGCGCAGGTCCACCGACTCCGCTTGGAGGTCCAGGTGACCCATCTCGATCCGCGACATGTCCAGTACATCGCTGACCAGGGCATCCAGCCCGGCCCCCGAGGCCCGCATCATCTCCACGAGCCGACGCTGCTCGGGATCGAGCTGGGTGCGCTCTAGGAGCTGCGCCACACCCAGCACACCGCTCAGAGGGGTGCGGATCTCGTGGGACATGTTGGCGAGGAAGCGTCCCTTGGCGGCACTGGCCGCACAGGCATCCCGACCGAGGGCCTCGAGCGCCCGCACCTGACTGAGGCGGTCGAGCTCGTAGATGGCCGCCACACAGAAGCCGAGGGTGCCCGCCAGGCTCGCGGCCACGCCCCGGAAGGTGGGGTCGCCGACGTCACCGATCATCGCCCAGTCGGGGGAGCCCTGCGGGTCGAGCATCGGTGCGGGCAGCTCCGGCACCAACCCCAGGGTGAGGGCAGCGGTGACCACAAAAGTGACGAGGGTCCAGGCGAGCCCACCGCGCCACGACACGAGCAGGGTGGCCAGGGGCGGAATCAGCGGCACGGCCACCATCGCGGGTGCTCCGGGTCCGCCGCCCAGCGCACCGAGGGCCGCCACGAGCAACACGAAGGACAGGATGAACAGGTGGGCCACGAGGGAGGTCCAGCGGGTCCACTTGAGCAGAGCGAGCAGGCCGAAGCGGCTCACCATCACCAGCAGCACGATCTGGAGGACCCCGGGGTGGCCGTGCAGCCCCTCCAGGGTGACGATGGCCCCCGCCGCCAGCGCGATGTTGAGCAGGAGCAGAGCCAGGGTCAGCCGGGCACGGCGCAGCCGCTCACCGACCGCATCTGCGGGCAGCAACGCGACAAACAGGCGCCGGGCGAGCGCGCCGATGGACAGAAGCGAGGACAAGTCGGCAAGAGACCAGGCTGACGAACGCAGACCACCGCATTCGGGTCAGACCAGATAGTGTCACCGAAACCAACGCATTTCAATCAATTACAGCCAGAAGGTGGCGGAAGCTCACCCCTCCTGCAGACGCTCCCCCATCACGGCGCCCAGCACAGCAAACACCAGCCCACCCAGCCCCACCACAGCCAGTGCGAGGGGGCTCAGCGCGCCGCTGAAGAACCAAAGAAAGCCGAGCAGCACGGGCACAGCCGCCGCAGCAGGCTCCCAGATGGTGAAGCCAGGCGACAGGCGACCCACCACCGCAGCTCCCACCGGCAGCCCCAGCAGGGCGGCACCCACCGCGACAAGCTCGTCGGCGTGGGTGTTCCCGTCGTCCTTCAGGTGTTCGAGCGCGCCGATGACCGACAGCAGCCCCAGCACCACCGCCGTGCTGAACGCCAACACGAACAGCGACATCACGAAGGTGCCCACCTCGAAGCGGCTGCGCTCCGCCCGCACTGGAACGATGAACACACCGCTGTCGTGCTTGACCTCGGTGGCCCTGGGCTTCTGTCCGCGGGCGGTGCGAAGCTGGGCGAGCTCGGCCTTGTCCAGCCACACCCCGTGGCAGGACGTGCAGACGTCGATGCGCACAGGTTGCTCCGGCGGGTAGCCGACCTCTTCCATGGGACTGGCACATCTGGGGCAGGGCGGACCCGGCCGGGAATCAAAGGCGAGCTTGCGGATGCGGACCCGGCGCGAAAGGCCGAGAACAGCCTCCAGTTCACCATCATCGTACCAGGTGCCACCACAGCCGCCACAGAAGTCCACAGTGGGACCTTCGGCGGTGTCGATGGCGCGGAGGGCGTCAGAACAGCGGGGACATTCCATGCGCGCAGCCTACTCCAAGTCGGCCGCCGGCTGGACCCTCGGGGCACGACCGGATGATAGGTGGCGGGCCAGCACAATGGGGACGACATGGTGGAAGACGCCCGGACATCGCTGAGGACCGCACTCCGGGAGGCCAGCCACGGGCTCGTCGGACGCGAGGCGCTGTGTGAGCTCATCCTGCTGGCCGCTGTGGCCGGAGAGCACCTGCTGGTCGTCGGTCCCCCCGGCACAGCGAAGAGTGAGGCGGTGCGGCGCATGACCCGGGCCCTGGGCGGACGCGGCTTCGAGTACCTGCTCGGCCGCTTCACCGAGCCGGCCGAGCTGTTCGGCCCCGTCGACCTCCGCAAGCTCCGGGAGGGGGTGCTGGAGGTGGACACCACCGGGATGCTGCCCGAGGCCGACTTCGCCTTCCTCGACGAGCTCTTCCTCGGCTCCACGGCCATCCTCAACACGCTCCTGGGTGTGCTCGCCGAGCGCCGCTACCGCCGCGGACGCACCGACCTCACGGTGCCTCTGCGCGTCTGTGTCGCGGCCTGCAACCACCTCCCCGAGTCGCCGGAGCTGGCCGCCCTGGCCGACCGCTTCGTGCTGCGCGCATACGTGGAGGCCCTGCCGGACAGCCGCCTGGAGGAACTCCTCGACGCAGCAGACAGCCAGAACAGCCTTGCAGACGGCATTGACGATAACCGTCGGCTCGCCGCCCTCGACCGACTCCGGGCAGCACGCAGCGGGGTCGACCTCCGAGGCGCCCGCCCGGCTTTCGCCGAAGCCGTGCGCACCCTCCGCGGCGCAGGTGTCGTGCTGTCCGACCGACGGGTCGTTCGCAGCCAGCGCCTCGTGCAAGCGGCGGCCCTGTTGGCCGGACGCACCCAGGCCACCGGGAGCGACATCTGGCCGTTGTTGTTTGCCGCCCCCACCGCCGAGGCCCAGGCGACGGCCCGCAGGGTGCTGCCCGCCCTGGTGCAGGCTGCGGAGTCCGAGCTGTTGCCCCATGCGGTGGCCCAGGTGTCCGACGGACCCGATGCTCTGGCCGGCCGCCTGCTCTCCGAGGCTGCCGACTGGGTGGCGTCGGCCGAGGCTGCCGCGGAGGCTGGACGGCCCCGCCTGCTCGGCTGGCTGCGCGATGTCGACGTGGCCTTCGCGCCCGCAGACCGGCCGCCCGCCCTCGACGCCGCCCGCACCGCGGTGCTGACCCGGGCCGAGGCCCAGGCGTGACGACCGGGCTCACCTGGACCCGGCGCTTTCCCCCGAGTGACCCCCAGGCGGTGGCGGTCGAGCAGGTCGGCCCGACCACCTGGGCCGCCCTCGCCGAGGCGCTGCATCGGGGCCGTGTGCTCGCCGTGGACCATGCCCACGGCATCCTGGTGGTGCGCGCCCTCGACGGCCAGCCTCCGCCCTGGCTGCCCGAGGCCATGTTCTTCGCCCCCGAGGCGGCCGAGCCCCGGCTGTGGCAGCCCACCCACCAGCGGGCCGTGGCCCCCGCCCGGGCTTTGTGGCACGCGCTCCCACCTTCCGCCAGAACGTCTACGGCAACACTGCTGTGGCCCACCGAACCCCTCCGCGTCACCCCCCTTGGCCCCCCCTGGGCGGTCAACTTGGCCGACCTGCCATGAGCGCCGCCTCTGCGGCCCTCGACGCCTTGCTCGAGCGCTGCCTCAACCCCTCCCACCCCGCCAGCGTCGGCCGGATGGCGCGGCGCCTGCTCCACGTCGTGGAGCCCACCGGACAGGCGCCCCGCACCGGCCTGGGTGCCCCGCTGGGGGTGTCCGGATTCCACATGCGGGGGCCCTGGGAGCGACTGCTCCACAGCGAGTGGGCGCTTGCCGATGAAGTGCCCATCGAGTTTCTGCGTCGGGCGGCCGACCGGGAGCTGCGCTTTTCGGAGCTCGAGCGTGAGCGCCCTCGCCCCCCCGAGGTACTGGAAGTGCGCTTCGACAGCGGCCCCTCCTGCCTCGGCCGTCCCCGGGTGGTGCAGGTGGCCGTGCTGCTGGCCTGTGCGGCGCAGGCCGCGGCCCACGGCCTGGAGTACAGGTGGGGAAGCCTCCAGCAAGACGACCTCCACACCGGCATCCCCGACAGCTGGCTCGCCGACTTTCGCGCGCTCCGCAGCCTCTGCCCCGCCGCCTCGCCGGGCCCGGTTCCGGAGCGCACCCAACGCTGGCTGGTGTCCACCGCCGCCCTGCGCATGCCGGGAAACTCGCTGCAGCTGACACATGACAACGACCACTGGCACGCTGTTGTCGGGAATCGACGGGTGCCCCTCGGTCCCCTGTCCGACGGGCCCGGCGCCTGGCTGCTGCGCGGTCGACAGGAGCCGGTACACAGGGGCAAGGGCCTGCGGTGGCCGCAGGCCCAGGGGATGTTCTTCAGTCCCAGCGGCGCCCGACTGTTCTGTTGGTCGGCCGACCGCGGCACCGTCTACGCGCTCCCCGTCCCTCCTCGACCCGGGCGAAAGACCCATGTGTTGCGGGTTCCGGGCACCGCTCTCGCCGTCGGCTGGGTGAAGCAGAAGCTCACCGCCCTGTCGATGCGGGGCGATGACCTGTTCTTGTGCCGCAAGGACCGCCTGCTGCAGCTCACCGGCCAGGCCTCCCGGGCCCGCCCGGGTGCGCCCATGCGCCTGCTGGCCCGCCTCGCCCGGCCACCGGACGACGAGGGGGTGTGGGTGCTGCCTGTGCCGCCGGTGGAGCTGGAGGCCCACTCCGCCGCCCTGGTCGATGGCAGGCAGCTCGATGGGGCCCGGATTCGGTGGTCGGGCACACTGCAGCGGGGCGACGACGACGACCATCGCGTGGTGGCCCGCACCGCGAGCGGGGAGCTGGTGGCAGGTGAACAGAGCGGCCGGCTGCGCTTCGACCAGAGGACGGGCGGGGCCATCCACCGTCCCACCCTGCTGTGCCTCGCCCCGGGCCGCGTGTGGGCCTTCCACCGCAGCCGACAAGGGTGGTGGTCCTACGCGCACGACACCCACCGCTTCTCCGGCCACACCGTCGAGCTGCCGGGCCTTCCGCTGGGCGTGATCCGAGTCGCGCCGCACAAGCATCTGGCCGTCGTCCACCAGGGTGGCGCCGTGGTGGGCATTCCCCTCGAACAGCCGGGCCGCCCCCAACAGCTGCGCCCCACCGTCGCCGCCGTGGCGGTCTCCCCGACGGCGCCCATCCTCGCCACCCGAGAGCACGCCGGCAGCATCGACCTCCGACAGATCTCTCCACCCGCGCAGCTCGGCCGCTGGGATCCCCCATGAGTCCGCCGGTTCGCCGATTCTCGGGCAGCCGCCTCGCCCACGGTCTCGTGTGGCGCCGCGACCGGATGCCCACCGACGCCGCCACCTGGGACCGCTGGCTGGACAACGCCGACCGGGTGGTCGACCTCGGCACCGACTGGCGGGCGCTGCTGTTCGACCCCCCGCGCCGCATCGCGCAGCCGCCGCCCCACGCCGACCTGCTGGTGGCGGTGGGCGCCGGTCTGTCCACCATCCGCCACCCGACCGGGGCACCGCTGTCGCCCGGCGAGGTGGAGGTGGCAGAGCACGGACAGCGCGAGGTGCATCGGCCCGGTGGTTCTGGAACACCCTCACCAACGTTGTTCTCGGTGGGACCCATCCAGGTTCTCCCCCTGTCCCCCCTCGGCCGTCCGCCCACGCCTCCACCCGCCCGCACACCCGGCCTCGGCGTGGTGAGTCGACGACTCGGACTCGTGCGCACAGAACCCCAGCAGGCGCACCAACAGGCCGACGGCAGCCGGTCGCGGGTGGGGGACTGGCTGGCCCGCACGGGCGGCCGACTCCTCCGGGAGGCGCTGGCCATCTTCCGTCCCGACGCCCCCAGACCACCGCTGGAGCGCCCGCCCCCCATGCAGGACGCAGTCGGACGCAGTCGGCCTCGCTTCATGCGCCTCCGGTCCCTGTTCCGAGGCCTCCTCCGGGGGGTGGGCAGCCTGCTCTCCGCTGCCGGAGTGGTGGTCGCCGGCATCGCCGCGGCGCTGCTGTCCCCCTTCGCATGGCTCGGCTCGCTCGGCGCCACCCGCCCACAAGCCCCTCCTGCTCCGAGAAGACCCGGGCTGCTGAGTCGCATCTGGGACCGCTTGTCCGGCTTCGGACGCATCTGGAGCATCTCGCGCTGGCTCGACCGACAGCACGCCCGCCTGCTCCAGGAGCTGGTCGACTGGTTCGACTCGGGCGACCTGCTCGAAGCCCTGCGTCGGGCGGTGCCCCTCGGCGGCGATGGAGACGGCCCCCCGACCGGCTGGTTCTTCGGACGCCTGCGTCGCAGAGATGCGCTGCTGCCCACCGGACGAAGCCGGGCCCGCGGGGCGATACGCGCGCAGGAGCAGGTGGTGGGCCTGCTGAGGCGTCTGTACGAAGACGCCCACCAGCAGCTCGACGCCGACGGAGACATCGAGCGGGCCGCCTGGGTGCTTGCCGAGCTTCTGGGCGACAAGGAGCGGTGCGTCTCCTACCTGCAGTCGCGCGACCGACACCGGCTGGCGGCCGAGTGGGGCGAGCTGATGGCCATGCCCGCGGAGCGGTGTGTGTGGCTGTGGTTGTGGGCCCGCGAGCCCGACCGGGCCCTTCGACACGGACGCATGCGGGGACAGCTCCGAAACGCGCTCATGGCCCTGGAGGCCCAAGGCGACCTGCCGCTGGTGCTCGACCTCCGCACCGCCTGGGCCACCGAGGCCTGGCAAGTCAAGAACCCGAGGCTGGCCGTGGAGCTGACGTGGCCCATGCGGCTGGTGTCCGACGGCCCCCCCATTGCGCGATGGCTGCGGGAGTCGGTGGACCAGCCCGAGCATGTCCACTGGGCCCTGCCCGCCGCCTTGTCCCTGGGCATCCTTCCCGACGGGATCGACCGCCTCGAGGCCCTGTTGGCCAGCCATCCCGACAGCCGGGCGGCCGTGGCCCGACAGCTGTGCCGGTGGCCCTTCCCTGACAAGAACGCCGTAGACACCGTGCTGCGCGCCATTCTCACCGATCTACCCGAGCATCCAGCCGCCCGTCGCGCCCTCGACCGCCTGCTCCACGACCTCCCCTCCGGCACCCACCTCGACCTGCGCGCCGACCTGCCCGAGCTGCCGGCGACCCACGGCCACCCCAGCCCCGCCGGCCAACGCCTGGTCGTCCCCACCCCGCGCCGGGGAGGGCCCCGTCCAGTCGACCTCCGCGAGTCCGAGACCGGCACGCTCACCGTCCTGCTCGGCAGGCAGGCCGTCTGGCGCAAGACACCCGGACGCCACCCCCACCTGCTCGCGACCCGCTTCGATCGCCTCATCCACGGTCCCGGGCGCACCCTCGCAGCAGTCCAGCACCTGTCCAGCGGCACCGAGATCTGGTGGCTCGACGCCGAGGGGCCACCCGAAGCAGCCCCCTTCCCGCCCGAGCTGGCAGTCCACCCGAGCCGAGATCCCGAGGGCCTGCTCTGGACCCACGACCACCACGCCATCCAGTGCTGGCAGCTCGCACGCCACCGCCTGCAGCCCGTCTGGGAGAGCTTCCGAGGCTTCGACAAGGTGCTGGCCCTCGAAGTGCTCGACCGGTCGGTCCATGCCGTGGTGCAGAGCCGGGAGGGGCTTCAGCAGCTGTCCTGGGACCGCACAGCCGGGATGGTGTTGCGCTGGCGCCGTCCCGTGAACCTCTCCGACATCCACCTCAACGCTGCAGACTGCCACCTCGCGGACGGGCGGTTGTTCGTCGACACCCAAGACGGAGTGCTGCATGTGCCCAGCGGGCGCCGGCTCGACCTCGCCACCGTGCTGGCGGTCCATGGCGCGCATGTGGTGGTGGCGGTCGGCCACGAGCTGCATCTGTGGAATGGCGACAAGGGCCCCCCGAAGCTCCTCGTCACCCACGACCAGCCCCCGTCTCCACCGCCGGTGAGCGCCTCCACCACATCGAACGGGCACCTGCTCGTCGGCTGGGACGGTGGCAGCATCGACCTCATCGACGTCGAGCGGCGCCTGCACCTCGACCGGTGGGAGGTGGGACGACCGGGCAGGTAGGAGACCCCGAGGGGCATCGCGCACCGAGCCGAAGTCCAACAGCACGAGCTGACCATCGCTCTTGCGCCGGACAACGCCCCGACACCCGGTTCATCGCGCAGTCGATGCCAGCAGACCGGTCGACCTCAACTGTCTGGACGCCGCAGCACATCGTCGGGGGACAGCCCGCCCAGCACCTCGGCGTGGATGCCGTCGGACAAGCCGAGCTCCACGACGCGCTCCTCGAAGCCGGCGCCGGCCTGCACCTCCACCCGGGTGCCCTGTCCACCCGACAGCAGGAAGGCCTCGGACACGGTGAGCACCTGGGTGCGCTGCTCCAGCACGATGTCGGCGTTGGCGCTCATGTTGGCCCGCACGAAGCGGTCGCCGGCCGCGCCGAGGTCGAGGGCGGCCTTGATCTCGAACTGCACCGCCCCGGCGACGTCGATGCCCTTGGGGGCGATGTGCTCCAGAGTGCCCGGCAGGCGGGCATCCGGCCAGGCCGCCAGCGTAACGGACAGGTCCATGCCCTCCGACAGGCGCCCCACCTCGCTTTCATCGACCTGACCGACATAGATGAGGTCGTTCATGTCTGCGACCTCGGCCACGGTGGTGCCTTCGTTGAAGGTGTTGGCCTCGATGACGCTGTCGCCCGGCTCCAAGGGAACGGTGAGCACCATGCCGCCCACAGTGGATCGGACCGAGGTGGACACAGCCCCCACCGAGCGACTGGCCCCATCTCGGACGATGGCGAGGTCGGTGCGAGCGGCATCGAGGGCCTGCTGTCCCAAAGCGACGCGCATCTGAGCATCTTCGAGCTCATTGGCCGATGCGGCCCCCTGGTCCACCAGCCCCTGCACCTCTTGGAGGGCCCGAACAGCATCGCCCTGCCGCAGCTTCGCCTCGCGCACCTCCGAGCGGGCGGTCGCAAGGCGCGCCGAGTCGGGAATCACGCGGATGTCGGCGATGAGCTGCCCGGCCTCCACCACGTCGCCAGGCTCCACATAGAGTGTCTCGAGAACACCCGACACACGGGCTTTCAGCGCCACCTCATTGCGCGGCACCACCGAGCCTGTGGCCACGGTCTTCACCACCACGTCCCGCACCTCAGGCGCACCCAGAACGGGGGGCGCCTCCACGGGCTGGCTGCGCATCCACAACAGAGCGCCCGTGGCCGGGACCCCCAGCGCCAGGAAGGCGAGGACGGCGATGGGCAACAAGGTGCGGGTGTTCATGAGGACTCTCGACAGGCTCAGCCGCGCAGGGCTTGAACGGGGTGGATGGCGGCGGCCCGCGCGGCCGGCAAGTAGCCCGCGACGAGACCGGCGAGGGTCATCAACACGGCGGCGATGGCCACGATGGTGGCGTCGACGTGGGGACTGCCGAGCGGCGTGTCGGAGGCCACCTCGGTGACGCGGGCCAGCTCGATGATGCCCACCCCACCGAGCAGACCCGTCTGCCCCGCCACAATGGTGAGCAGCAGCGACTCCCGAAGGATCATGGCGCGCACCTGGGCCTTGCGTGCGCCCAGAGCCCGTCGCAGGCCAAGCTCCCGGGTGCGCTCGCCCACCGACACCAGCATCACGTTGGTGACCCCGAAGGCCCCGGCCAGCAGGGTCATGGCACCCACGAAGAGCACGAAGGAGCGGATGCCCGAGAAGGTGGCCTGCATGCGACGGAACTCGGCCTCGGCGTTGCGGGAACCGATGGCGGGCAGGTCGTCGGGGTGAACGCTGTGGCGGGTCTGCAGCACCTTGCGGGTGGCCTCCTCCACCGCCTCTGCCGACACATCGGGCTCGGCGGCGAGGGCGAACCAACGCACACGCTCGCCCTGTCGGAACACCTGCTGAAAGGTGCTCAGCGGCAGGTGGACGCCGCGCTCCAGGCGGTCGCCATCGCCGTTGGCCGCGCGAGAGGCGAAGACCCCCACCACGGTGAAGTGGCTGTCTCCCACCCAGATGCGCTCGCCGACGAGGGAGCCCCCGTCGGGCATCAGCTCCTCGGCCACCTGGATGCCCACCGCAGCGACCCGACGGCGCCCATCGAGGTCACGCGGGCTCAGGTAGCGGCCCTCGGCCAGGCGCATGGGCTCGATGTGGCGGTAGGCCGGCACCTCCCCCGTGACCGAGGCCGACACACTGTGAATCCCTTTGTTCACGGCGTTCTCAGCTCGCCAGCCGCCGAGCTGGTTGCGGGGCGCCAGGGCCGCGATGCCGTCGACCTGGCTGAGAATAGCCTCTGTGTCACTGTTTTCGAAGCGAACCGGCCGACCGGGACGGGTGCCTCGAAACGGCAGGGAGGTGGTGCGTCCCCAGAAATAGACGGCGTTCGATGCCCGACGTCCGAGGCTGCTGCGCACCCCGTGCTCCAGCCCGGCCCCGAAGCCGGTCATCAGCACGAGCATGAACATGCCCCACGCCACCCCGGCCGCGGTGAGGCTGGTGCGGAGGGGGTTGCGCACCAAAGTGCCCACCAGCTCCTGCCATGCGTCGAGCCAACGAAGCAGCATCACTCATCCTGCAGGGCGACGACCGGAGGAATCGCAGCCGCCCGCCAGGCCGGCACCACACCTGCGAGCACCCCCGAGACGACGATGGCCACCACCGCCACCCCCACGCTCAGCAGGTCGATGTCGGGGTCGCGCAGGTAGCCGTTGTCCTCCGACAGGTTGCGTCGCACGAGCTCCACGAGGCCGACCCCCGCCACGAGTCCTCCCCACCCGGCGACAGACACCAGCAACAGCGCCTCCTGAAGCACCATGCCCACGAGGTCCGACCGCCGTGCGCCCAAGGCCCGCCGGAGCCCCAGCTCCCGGGTGCGCTCCTTCACGGAGATGAGCAGGGTGTTGCCCACGCCCACCATGGCCGCGAGCACGGTGCCGAGTCCGACCATCCAGGTGAAGCGCCGCAACCACACGAAGACAGCCTGCACATCGGCATAGGCATGCACCCGGTCGCGCACGCGGAGGGCCGCGCGGTCGGTGGGGGAGAAGCCATGACGGGCGGCGATCCCGGTGCGCACAGACGCAATCGCCCGGTCAGCAGCGGCGAGGCTGGCGGCATCCAGCTCGGGCGGACCCACGGTGAACATGAGCTGGTCGATGTGGTCGCGCCCGCCGAAGGCCGCCTTGGCGGTGGTGATGGGAAGGTAGACGATGGACTCCTCCCGCTCACCGCCCTCGTCTGCAAACACGCCCACCACGGTGAAGACGATGCCCGCCACGCGCACTTCGGCGCCCACGAGCTCCGGGGCCTCGGGGCGGGTGTCGGGAAACAGGAAGGTGGCCACCCGCCGACCGATGACAGCCACCTTGCGGCGCTGCTCGAGGTCCCGCTCCGAGATGAAGCGACCGGTGATGAGCTGGGTGCCTTCGAGGTGCTTGTGGTCGGGGTGGGTGCTGCGGATGTCGAAGGTGGACACCCGGCTGCCGTGGGCGATGCGGGTGTCGCCAGGCGGGATGTAGCGGCCGGTGACGTGGCCGGACTCGGGCAGAGCCTCCACCAGCTCGACATCTCCATCGTCCAGGGAGATGCGCCGGCCCTTGGGATGCCCCGCGTGGGCCTGCGTGGTGCGACCCGACTGCAGCCAGATGCTGTTGATGGCGTCATCGCGGTAGTTCCAGCGCATGGCGTTTTCGAGCCCGTCGCCCGCCGCGAGCAGCAGCACGAGCATGAACACGCCCCAGGCCACCGAAAAGCCCGTGAGTCCGGCCCGAAGCGGACGCGCCATCACCTGCGACAGAGCATCCACCCAGCCATCGAAGCTGCGCCAGCCGCGCACTCAGTCCCCCCCATCGACAATGGACCCGTCGTGCAGGCGAATCGTGCGCTGCATGCGGGCAGCCACCTCGGCCTCGTGGGTGACGAGCACGAGGGTCTTGCCGTCGGCCACGATCTCGTCGAGCAGGGCGAGGATCTCCCGGGAGGTGCTGGAGTCGAGGGCACCGGTGGGCTCGTCGGCCAGCAGCACACGCGGCTCGGTGACGAGGGCACGGGCGATGGCCACCCGCTGCTTCTGACCGCCCGAAAGCTGGCTCGGGAGGTGGTCGAGGCGGTCCCCGAGGCCGACGCGGGCCAGCATCTGGCGGGCGCGGTCCATGCGCTCTCGGCGGGGCGTGTCGCGGTAGACGAGGGGCAGAGCGACGTTGTCGACGGCGTCCTTGTCGGGCAGCAGGTGGAAGCTCTGAAAGACGAAGCCCAGCAGCTCATTGCGCATGCGGGCAGCAGTGGCGTCGTCGAGGCCCTGCGCATCGCGGCCGTCAAGCAGGTAGGTGCCGCTGTCGAACTCGTCGAGGAGGCCGATGACGTTGAGGAGGGTGGACTTGCCCGAGCCCGACGACCCCACGATGGCGACGCTCTCACCGGCACCGATGTCGAGGTCGAGGCTGCGGAGGACGTGGAGCGGCCGGCCGCCGGTGCGGTAGGTCTTGTCGAGGGCGCGGAGGTGGATGAGGGGGGTGGTCACGGGCGCCTCCTAATCCAGCAACCGGGCGAGGGGGACCTGGGGGCCTGCTCGCCTGGGGCTCGCACCGGGTGCTGCAGGGGTTCCGTCGCTTCGCGACCCGCTGCGCGGCCCTTCCGCCCCCTGGCCCGGGGGTATCGGTGGTTCGTCCGGACGCGCGCCGCCCACATGGGTGTGGGCGGCGAGGCTGTGTCGGGTGGGCTGCCGGGGGAGGGCGACCTCAGTTGAAGTCGAGGAAGGGGACGTAGTAGCTGAGGTAGACGCCGTGGCTACAGTCCGACTTGTCCAACGAACACTGGCCCTGATACCCGAAGTTGAACGGAATCGACGGGGTGCCGACGATGACCCCCACCTGTCCACCGACAACCATGAAGTCGTTCCAGGAGACCTCGGTCTCGTCGGCGGTGGTGAGCAGATAGCTGGGATCGACCAAGGTGAGCTGAGTGTGCGCGCCGACCCAGGCCGGACGGGTGCTCTTTCGTCCGCGCTGTCTGCGATCCGGAAGGTACTGAAGGGAAAGACCCATCGGAACGCGAAGCTGGGGGTCCACCGGCAACAGTAGTTTGCCGTCCTCTTCCGGCACCCCGGCCTGTGCACGCTGGAAAGTCCCCCACTCCACACCCGGATTGCCGCCAAGCGACGCGACAAACTGGCCATCTCGGTTGCTTCGACGGGTGGTCTCGTCGATGACCGCTTCGATTGCCTCGACCCTGGCGGTGCGGGCGGCATCCGCCTCCTCCTGGGTCTCGTGCTCCACCTTCAGCGCGGTCGCGTGGCTCGACAAGACGGTCACCCAAGGTTTGGCCCGTTCAATGGCCTTCTGCGCCCTCAACGCTCGCCCACGACGGCGGCGCGCTTCCTTCTTCCACTTGCGGGAGTAGCGCTTCCAGACCGCCTCGCAGGCCCTGCGGTCGTCGTCCGAGAGCTGGGCTGCGTCCATGCCGCAGATCCTGGCGCCCACCTTGGCAATGCGTCTGGCGGCTGCCAGGTCCTCGACCGCCGCTTCAAACGCACTGTCGAAGTAGAACTGGAGGACCGCCGCCGCCTCAACCACGGCCTGCCGACGGTCCTCTCGAACCATCGCATCCACCATCCTCTGGACATGGCGAATCGCGGTGACAAGGTTGTTGAGCTGCCGACGGTCGGTCTTCGAGCGCGGGGGCAGGTCTCCCTGGGAGTGCTCGACGAGCAGAACCAGAGTCTCGAAGTACGCCCCCATCGCCGCCCTTGCCCGCTCGCGGTCGGAAACGCCCGCAGCCGGAGCAGCGGCACGCGTCAGCGACACAGCGATGGGCGTGAACTTCGCTCGAAACGGAGTCGACGTGTAGTCGCGGAACTGCACCTTGCACTGGTCATCCACCTCGAAGAACTCATTGGGATGACGCATCCTCGAGGCGACCGTGCTTGTCTCGCACCCACCGGCCTCTGCGCAGGCCGCGGCGACGGACAACGCCAGCTCCATCGAACAGCCAACCAGCCGGTCCATCTTGCCGGTCCGGGCTTGCGCGGGAGTCCACTCGAAACTGGCAAGAGACTCCACCAGCAGCTCTCCCTGGCCCAAGAGTGACTGGGAGTCGCCGGAGACCATCTCGACAAGCACTGGAGCTGACTGCCGCACGAGATGGGCGGCGACCTTGCCCGCGAGTGTTTCCGGAAGCACCTCCGCCATCGAGTTCATGAGGATTTCGACCGTGGACTCCATCGCGTCTCGTTGCAGCGCCTCCGCCACCGACGAGGCAGATCCAATCAGCTCCTCAAGCGGCATCGATGCCACCGTCGCGCAGGTGTGCTCCAGGAGAGGGCCATCGTGGTTTCTCAGCCACTGAATGGCGCCTTCGGTGGCGTTGTCCTTGTCGACCTCGCGGCATACCGCGCGATGGAGTTCATCTCCAACAGAGTCCGCGACGCCCCGTTTGGCACGGCCGAGGGCCACTTCCGCGAGAATCTCGATGGTGTCGGTGACGAGCTCAGGGGCGGCGGTGGTCAGAATGCTGCGCCCGGGACCTCCTGCATCGGCGTACAGCACTTCCAGAGAGGGGGCCTCTGCACCTCCGATTCGATTCAGCCTGGTTCGGTGAATGCTGAGAAGCTCCACCCGCTCATCGGTCACGAGCGAAGGCACAAAGGTCTGCCCTGCCCCCTTTCCCGAATCGGTCACCTGGCCCACCTGCCCATAGACAAGACGGGGAACATCGAAGCGGACCCTCACAAACGAGCCCTCCGAGCCGGTGGTCCCATCATAGACGACACCCAAGCCATCGCCCGATTCAGCGGCGGTCGGCGACCCACCCCGGCTGGACTGTTTCCAACCCAGATCGACATCCCCTTCGTACAGGAAGCCCGCCTTGCTTTCGCCAGCGCCACGGTCGACACGGATGCGAACATCACGCCGCACCGCATCCGACCAACACCCCACACGCCAGGCCCAGGTGACATCGTGCGGTGTGGGCGGCAGTACGACGGTCTGGGTGAGCGGCGACCGGAGCAGCGGGTCCCAGACCAGCTCCACACTGTCTCCCTCACCATTCGACACCTCGCAAGACAGCCGGGACGGTGGCATCTCCGCCAAGGTCGCCACCAAACGCCTTGCCTGGTCGACCGACCCTACACACATCGCGTCTGTGGTACTGCAAGCCTGCGCTCCAAAGGCTGCACCCGACCCACCAACCAACAACCAAAGCCACACCATGACTCACCCCTCTTCAGTTTGAGCAGGACTCCTGCGGGTCTCCTCGACCTGTTCCACCGTATTCGAAACCCAGGGTGCTACGCGGTCCATTCGCGTATATACGCCGCCGGCTCCACAACGACTGCTGGCGTTTCGCACGGGTCGCGACACCACACCAACAAGGCGCCACCCCGTGTCAGTGGCCTCAAAGACAGGGCCGCCGGAGTCGCCATCACAGGTGTCCGCTGCGCCTTGCCCTCCGAGGACGAACTCATCAAACACGTTGCAGCCCAGACCCGTGACCCGGCTTGCATCGCAACCCCAGTCACCGGAGATGTCGAGCAGAACGGCGCGCTTCAGGCCTCCGTGCAGCAATCCCAGGGGGTCGTCCGCACCAAATCCAACAGCCCGAAGCCTGGTAGACGGTGCGTCGTGGTCCCCGGGAGTCCGACGGGCGTGAACCGCAATCGGTACTGGTTGGTCCAGCTCGATCAGGGCCACGTCGAGGTGCCTCGCGGTCGGAAGGTGACGATGCAAGACACGACGCACACCTTCGGGCGATGCCGCGTCGTGTCCCCAGGCCATCCTCGTCACAGCCCGACAATGCCGCGCCGTCAGCACAAGGTGAGGCGAGACAACTACTCCCGTACAGTGCCACCCCGCCCGATTGCCAAGAGCCACCACGTCGCAAAACGAGTCATCCCGCCCCCTCTCGGGGAGGCGTTCGCAAGTGTCGGTTCGGAGGTAGGCCTCGTCCTTGATTTGCGAACGGTCAAGTTGCACCACAGGCGGTCCACTGCCATGGGCCGGGGTCGAGGCGCAGACGAGCCAGGTCAAGCCCATGGCCCACTTCGAGGCGGTCATGGTTCCACTCCCATTGGTCCTGCTCTCTCGCCACCAACACACGAGATGCGGGGCTGCAGACCACAGCCAGCGTATGGGCCACCTTGAGTCCCGTCCACCCCCACCCCCAACCCAATGTCTCCCGCCGTGAGACAACTCAACCCAACCCTTGTCTCCCCCAATGAGACACCCGTCCCCTCACCGCCCCCGCCGCCGCGCCGCCAACAACCGCATCGCCCCATGCGCCCGCTCGGCAAGCACGTCCAACCCACCCGCCTCCAACCCCGCCAGCAGCTTGCGCCGCGGCAAGAACTGCAGGCGAATCACATGGCCCACCCCATGCAGCAGCCCCACCACCCCATCCCTGTCGGGCTCGGTGGCCGTGAGAACAACGAGTGGCGCGCCATCTTGGAGTACCCGCCCCAGCTCGACGAGGGCTCCCTCCGGGTCGGGAAACAGGTGCAGGGCGCCCAGCGTGCAAGCCGCTCCCAGACAGGCATCGGGCAGGGGGAGTGCCTGGGCGGAGCCGCGCACGAAGCACAGCTCCGGGGCCTGCTGGCGGGCTTCTCGGAGCATCGGCCAGCTGATGTCGAGGCCAATCACCCGCTCGGCCCCATGACGCCTGGCGAGGTGCCGGGTGTACCGGCCCGTCCCACACGCCACATCGAGGACCGGCCCCGCCAAGGGCACCAGCCAGCGGTCGAGAAAGGCGGCCTCCTCGGCGTAGCGGGGCCCGCCCACCAGCCGGGTGAGCAGAGGTCGGATGCCGGCTTCGTAGACGTGGCCGACGCCAGGCAGCTCCATCACCCTCTGCGCCAGGCCTGCCCCGGCCGGCACCTCCGGGGCGAGATCGACGATGCCATCGCGGACCGGGGCGCCGGGCGGCACGTTCAAGAGAGGGTGGGGCGCGACCATCACGACATCCTGGGCCGAAGCAGGTGGACAGGCAGTTCCCGGCGGAGCGAGACCTTGGCTCGCGGAGCCCCGGAGGCGCTGTGCGCCGGAGGGCCGGAGCCGCTGTGCGGCGGAGGGGCCGGAAGACCCGAGCCTATCCAATGCAATGGATGAACACTTCAGGGGAGTCCAACTCAACCGGCGCGCCACTGCTCCAGGAACTTCTCGATCTCCTCACGCTCCAGCAGGCCGAGGGACAGCTGGATGCAGGAATTGCAGATATCGACGGCGTTGTAGCGGTAGAGGCCGGCCGACTCGAAGTGGGTGCGGCCGCACAGGCTGCAGGTGGCGTCGTCGGGGGAGGACAGGGTGGCCCGGTGGGTGGTGGTGTGGACCACGCAGATGTCGCAGACCACGACCGCGCCGCCCGCAATCATGTGGGTGACCTCATCGTGGGAGCGCCCGCAGGTGGAGCAGCGGGTCTCGCTGTCGCCGGACACCTTGCGCGGGACGAGGGGCTCGGCGGGTGGGGACACGGCGTCGAGAAGGCGCTGCACGATGGTGTCTTGACCCTGCTGACGCGCGGCGGTCTGCAGTCGGGCGCCGGCATCGGGGTCGCCGGACATCGCAAGGGCGGCCCAGGCGGCGGTCGCGAGCTCGGGGTCGGCGGCGTCGGCCCAGCGGCGGAGGAGGTCGGAGGCGGAGGGGGTGCCGCGCTGACCGAGGGCGAGGAGCAGCAAGGCCTGGTGGGCGCGGGCGTTGTCGCGTTCGGCCTGGAGGTTGTCTCGGTGGGCCTTGACGTCGTGGGCAGGGCCGTGTCGGTCGACAGCCGCGCGCTTCAGATCGGCTTCTTCGAGGCGCAGGCCCTGCACGAGGTGGGTCTCGGGGACGGCCGGGGCGGTGACCAGCGCGAGGCCGCCAAGGCCGGGACCATAGGCCTGGGCGGCGTTCTGGAGTCGGGTGCTGGCCACACCGGCCACGGTGTCGAGGGCGAGCTCACTGGCCGCCTCCCACAGCAGGAAGCGCAGGCCCTCGTCCTGGGTGTGGGCGATGGCGCCGAGGATGGCGGGCACGATGCTGTCGCCGACCGTGCGCATCTCGTCGAGCACCACATGCACGCGCTCTCGGGTGACCGAGCGGGCATCGGTGGCGCCCCCCGGAGCGAGCCGGTCGTGGTTGGCGACCTCGGCCTGCAGTGCCTGCTGCAGCCAGCGGGTGTCGCCGGAAGCCCGCCGTGCACGCACCATCTCGGTGTAGGAGGGCATGTGGTCGGGGCGTTCCTTGAGGGCCTCTCGGAACACCTTCATGGCCTCGCCGGGGGCCCCCTCCTCCATCAGTGCGCAGCCGAGGGCGTAGCGGGCCTCGACATGGTCGGGGTCGGCCATCAGGGCCTGGTGGCAGGCCTCCCGAGCGCGGGCGTACTCGCCGAGCTGGAACCAACACAAGGCGACACGGGACAACACATCGGCGTTGTCGGGGTGCTCGCGCAGGTAGCGGCGGAGGTGCTGGATGGCGTTGTTGAACTTGCCGAGCTCGTAGCTGACCTCGCCGAGGTGGAGGTGGGCGTCGGCGCGGTGGGAGCCGTGCTGCTTGAGGCGCCCGAAGAAGCGCTCGGCCTCCCGAAAGCGCCGGGTGCGCATGCACACGATGCCGAGGTCGCGGATGACCTCGGGGGCTCGCTCGTTGGCGGGCTCTCTCTGCAGGGTCTGGACGAGGTGGTACTGGGCGCGCTCTACGAGGCGGGTGGGGTGGCCCTTGCGGCGGGCCAGAGCCATCAGCGCGCGGCCGAGCTCGAGGTGGGTCTCCCAGGCCTCGGGGGCCAGCCGGCAGGCGGTCTCGAGCTGTCGGACCGCGGCACCGTGTTCGCCGCGCAGACCCTCCATCTTGCCCATGGCCAGGCGCAGCAGGGGCAGCTCGCCATCCACCCGCACCGCCTGGTCGAGGTAGCGGGAGGCGGCCCGGGGTCGGTCCATGCCGCACAACGCGAGCGCAGCGACCACGAGGCCATCCACGTTGGCGGGGTCGTCGGCCAGGGCCTTGCGGACGTGGGCGAGAGCATCGTTGCAGACCCGTTCTCCACCGCCGTGGTAGAGCCCGCGGGAGACCATGGCCGAGGCGAGCTGGATGCGCGCGGCAGGGTCGTCGGGGGTGGCCTCGACGCGTTCCCGCAGCCGACTGATGGTCCAGTCCAGCTTGTGGTGTGGAAACAGGCTCTGGGACGCGCGGCTCATGGGGTTCTCGACAAACACGGAGGGGGCCCCCGCCGGGAGCCACGGGGACTCCCGCCGCTAACCGGCTCTGCCCCCCACCGCTGCCCCGCCCCGGGTCCGGAAAAAACGGCTGAAGTGAGCATCGGCGCGTGCGATGCATGGGTGCGGCTGCGCCACCCCTCCGGACCTGCCGAGACGACATGGTCTCCAGTCCATTGGCGCAAGCCGTCACGAGTCCAACTCAACGCTTTCCTACGCCAGGCAGCGGCGCGGCAGGATGCCGGCGTGTCCGCCCGCCATGCTGTTCCCGGCGTACTTCTACCAGAACCAGAGAACCCCCTGAACAGGAGCAGACCCGCCACCCACACCCTTGAATGGCGAGCGCATCAGAGGGTCTCCGTCGCGGTCCCCTACGACCCGGCGGCCCCCACGATTCTCTGCACCGCGGCCCTCAGCATCGCAGGCTTGAAGGGCTTCACGATCCAGCCCTTCACCCCCGCCGCCTTGGCGCGCACCATCAGCGCGGGCCGACCGTCTGTGGTGAGCATGACCACCGGAACGCTCAGGCCCCCGGCTGCGTGCAGAGCCTCCACCATCTCCACACCATTCATGCCCGGCATGTTGACGTCGCAGATGACCAGCACCAGGTCGGGGTGGGCGTCGATCTTCGCGAGGCCGTCGGCACCGTCGTGTGCCTCCATCACCGTGAAGTCGGTCGGCTCCAGGGCCTGCCGCACGTTGCGGCGCACCATCGCCGAGTCGTCCACAATCAGAATCTTCCTCACCATGGTTGCTCCACGTCGCGGGGGACACACCCACACTCAGACACCTTTGGCCCGAATCCAAGCGGTCTCTGCAATGCGCACAATCTCTCGAATCTCGGACGGTGGCTCCAGCTCGCCTCTGCGCCACGAGTCCCTGAACAGCACGCCGAAGATGTCGCCTTCCTTCCGACGAATCTCTCCGTCGACGAGAATGTGGAGACCTCCACAGCGCAGCGCGACCTGAATGCGGTCCTTGATCGACAGCTCTGCGTGCTGGGCGCTGATCACCTCGCCTGCCAGCCCACCAAGGCTGATGTTGTGGACAATCATTCCATATCGAGAGTCGTCCTCTGTGCGGATGACCGCCTCCAGCCCGGCGCTGACCTCCACAGGCACACGATAGGCCTGTCGTGCCTGGGCACGCATCACTGCAGAGTCGATCGTATAGGTTGTGCGAACGGGTAGTCGCTTCGCGTTCGGCTCCCCAATCACCCGTCCAAGCAGGATCAATGCACTCTTGCTGGTGATGTACACCAACGTGTGGCAGGACAACGCACCCATCGCCCGAAGCGAACTCGGGCGCGGATCGAGCACCTCCACGAGCAAGGTGTCGAGGGAGGCTTCCACGGCACGAACGGCAGCCGGATGCGGAGAGGACAAGGGGATGGCGGTCAACACGCACCGCTCTCGGCACAGGTCCTTCAACACGGCCACATGCGAGTCAGTCGACACCACGCCTCCACGGTCGCGATCCGGACCAGGAGTAGACGCGCATAGATGAAGGGTCGACTCGGTGGCACAGGCTTCTCTGAGGCCCGCTCGGCCAATAGGAATACAAGCTTCCTCGCAGCAACACCCAACCCAAGCCAACCTCAGTCGTCGGCCGGCAGGGGGGAGTGTGAAGGGGGGGGGGATTCAAGGGTGCTGACTGGTTCAGGCTACCGCGCCTAGGACGGCCGGTCAAACAAATGTCAGGACAGATGTGGTCGGGGGCCCTTGAGCGGTCCAAAACACGGTGATTCCCCTCCATCACGGGTTCCATCGCCATTGTCCAACAATAGACAATATGGTGGTCGAGAATCTAGTTTATAGGCATCGCAAGACGCAGCAAGCGGTGGTCGGCTCAGCAGCCTGTTTCGGCCACCTTCGACGCGTTCCAGGCCGCGCGCCGAAAGGAGAGCCCGACCCGCTGGGGGAGCCCATGTGCGGCACCCACACCGATGGGCTAGCCCTGGCCCGAGCCTCGCACCCCAGGAGTTCCCATGAAGTCTCGCGCCGCAGTCGCATTCGGTCCCGGCCAGCCCCTTCAGGTCGTCGAGATCGACGTCGCACCGCCGAGAGCCGGCGAGGTGCTGGTCCGCATCACGCACACGGGCGTCTGCCACACCGACGCCTTTACGCTGTCGGGCGACGACCCCGAAGGCGTGTTCCCCTGCGTGCTCGGCCACGAGGGCGGCGGCGTGGTGGTGGAGGTGGGTGAAGGCGTGGAGAGCCTGTCGGTCGGCGACCATGTGATTCCGCTCTACACAGCCGAGTGCCGCGAGTGCAAGTTCTGCAAGAGCGGCAAGACCAACCTCTGCCAGGCCGTGCGGGCCACCCAAGGCAAGGGCCTGATGCCCGATGGCACCACCCGCTTTTCGTACAACGGCCAGCCCATCTACCACTACATGGGCACGTCCACCTTCTCCGAGTACACCGTGGTGCCGGAGATCTCGCTGGCCAAGGTGCGCCAGGACGCCCCGCTCGAGAAGGTCTGCCTGCTGGGCTGTGGGGTCACGACCGGCATCGGCGCCGTCCACAACACCGCGAAGGTGCAGCCAGGCGACACCGTGGCGGTCTTCGGACTCGGCGGCATCGGCCTCGCGGTCATCCAGGGGGCGGTGCAGGCCCAGGCCGGTCGCATCATCGGCATCGACATCAACCCGTCGAAGTTCTCGCTCGCCACGCAGATGGGCGCCACCGACGTCGTCGACCCCGGCGAACACGACCGTCCCATCCAGGAGGTGGTCGCGGAGATGACCGACGGTGGCGTGGACTTCTCCTTCGAGTGCATCGGCAACACCGAGGTCATGCGCGCGGCGTTGGAGTGCACCCACAAGGGCTGGGGGGAGTCGGTCATCATCGGCGTGGCCGGTGCGGGTCAGGAGATCTCGACGCGGCCGTTCCAGCTGGTGGTGGGCCGGGTGTGGCGGGGCACGGCCTTTGGCGGAGTGAAGGGCCGCACCGAGCTTCCCGGCATGGTCGACCAGGCGATGGCCGGCGACATCCAGCTCGACCCCTTCATCACCCACACGCTGCCGCTCGAACAGATCAACGAGGCCTTCCACCTGATGCACGAGGGCAGGTCCATCCGCACGGTCATCCACTTCTGATTCGGTCGAGCAGGGAGCAGGTCATGGAGCGCATCTCGTCGAACGCCAGCTTCGGTGGACGCCAGGAGGTCTGGGAGCACCACTCCACACTGCTTGGGGTGACCATGCGCTTCGGGGTCTACCTGCCACCCCAGGCGACCGAGGGTCCCTGCCCGGTGCTGTGGTTCTTGTCCGGCCTCACCTGCACCGAGCAGAACGCCGTCACCAAGGGTGGCTTCCAACAGCACTGCGCGCGGCACGGCATCGTCTTCGTGTGTCCCGACACCTCTCCACGCGGTGAGGGTGTGGCCGACGACCCCGGCTGGGACCTGGGCCAGGGGGCCGGCTTCTACGTCGACGCCACCCAGGCCCCGTGGTCCACCCACTACAAGATGCACCGCTACGTGGTCGACGAGCTGCCGGCCCTGGTCGCAGCCCACTTTCCCGTGCTCGACCGGCACGCCATCACCGGTCACAGCATGGGCGGGCACGGGGCACTGGTGCTCGGCTTGCGGCACCCCCAACGCTACCGGAGCGTGTCTGCATTCGCGCCCATCGTCGCACCGAGCCAGGTGCCCTGGGGGGTCAAGGCCTTTCGGGCCTATCTGGGCGAGCCTGAAGACCGGTGGACCGCATGGGACGCCACCGCACTCGTGGCCGAACACGCACGCAAAGACCCCATTCTCATCGACCAAGGCGCCAACGACGGCTTCCTCGACGAGCAGCTCCAGCCCACGCGCTTCGTCGAGGCCTGCGCCGAGGCGGGACAGCCCCTTCAGCTGCGAATGCAGCCCGGCTACGACCACAGCTACTACTTCATCGCCACCTTTGCAGCCGACCATGTCGACCACGCCGCACGGGCCCTGTTCGCAGGGGACAGATAGCCGACCGCGGCGGCGATCCCGACGCGGTCAGCCCGGCGGACGCACCGGTTGACTAGTCCAGAACAACGTCGTGGAGGCCATAGTCCGCGAGACTATAGGCGTGCTTGCCGTGCTTGTGGCGGGGACGATTCGCCACCTCTCGAGACACCGCATCTCCATCGAAGGGCAGGTCGAAGCAACTGTGGATGCGACGGACGACCCCGACGGGGTCCCCCACCAGCTCGGCAAAGTCGACATCGACACGCTGGCTTGCAGGCACGGCATCGGCTTGTGCCCGTCCGCGCGTCCACACGTCACGCAGGTGGGCGAGCACCTCGGCGCCCAACGTCTGTCGGGTCTCCGAGGTGGCCTTCGGCATCGCCATCGCCCGCAAGGTCTCCACCAGGCTCGCGTAGGAGGGCACGACCTTGTCCGCCTCCCGATGGCACCACACGATGCGCGCCTCGGGCACCTCGGCCATCAGCGCGGACAGGTGGGCCGTGTGGCTGGGAGACTTGAGCACGAAGCGGCGCCTGGGCTCGGCGGACTGCAGGTAGCGCAGGACGTCGCCCCACAGGCGATAGGCCGGGGCGGGGTCGGCGGTGCGCATCCACTCGAGGTGTCCGCGGGCCCGCCAGGTGGACCACCACGTCCAGCTGAAGAAGGCGGGTCCCATCGTGTGCATGCACTCTTCGGGGGCATCGGTGTCGGTGGCGTGCTTGGCCTGAAAGGCGGGCAGGCTGCGGTGCAAGGTGGCCGAGCTGCGGCGGTTGCGCTCCCGGCGCCGGTCGGGACCATCGAAAGGCGGGAAGGGCTCGGCCACCTGCCACATCGGCAGAGCGCGGGCCCCATCTGCAGAAGCGAGCAGGCGGTGCAGGAAGGTGGTGCCGGTTCTGGGGAGCCCGACCACGATGAGGGGCGGCCGCAGGCTCGTGCGAAAGCGGGCGGGGTGGCGCTCCTTCCAGGCCATCCACAAGGCCCTCTGTCGCAGGCAGCTCAGCAGGTGTCGACGCAGCGCGAAGCGGCCCACGGTGGACAGATACTGTTGGGGAGCCACGTCTTCGCAGATGCGGGCGAGGCCCTCCCGCCAACCGTCGTCGGGCCCCAGATCGGAGCGGCCGGTGGCCTGCTGTGCTTCGGCGATGAGGCCATCGGGCTCGAGGACGCGCACGGAGCCACCGAGCTTGCGCCACGAGCGGCCCATTCGGTTGACGAGACGGAGGGGCACGGGAAGCGGCATGGGTCGGCCTCGGCGAGGGAGCACCGCACCGCTATCACCCGTCGCGCAGCATCCGCTCCGGCGGGTCGTCGAGGTCGTCGAACTGACCATCATTTGCCGCGCGCAGGAACAGCCAGGCGAACAGAGCGCCCATGCCCACCGCGAGTGGCAACAGGATGAAGACGATGTCCATGGGACTCCTGTGTCAGGCGGCGGAGGCAGAGGTGGACGGCTGGGGGGCCGCCTCGGGGGACCGGCGCTCCTGGCGCTTCACGCGGCGCTCGACCGCGAGGGCGCCCACGATGACCATCGCCGAGGACAAGGGCATGGAGATGGCGGCCACGAGAGGGTTCACGTAGCCCAGCACCGCCGCGGTGACCGCCACCGCATTGTAGAGCAGAGACCGGCGGAGGTTGGCGGCGACAGCGACCTTGGCAGCCCGCGCCGCCCGCAAGCCGGCCACGACGGGTCCGACGCTGGCGGTGGCCACCACCGCGTCGGCCACGAGCACGGAGCTGGCGGCACCCGATCCCATCGCCACACCCACGTCAGCGACAGCGAGGCCGGGTCCGTCGTTGAGGCCGTCGCCCACAAAAAGCACGGTGCGTCCCGTCTGCTGTCGGGCCCGGATCCAGGCCGCCTTGTCGTCAGGCGTGACACCGGCCACCACGATGTCGATGCCGGCCTCTCGCCCGATGCGGTCAGCCACCGCGGCGTGGTCGCCGGTGAGCAGTGCGACGTCGACCCCAAGCGCCCGAAGGCTGGACACGGCCCGACGGCTGTCGCTGCGAACGGCGTCAGCCAGCACGATCTCACCGACAACCACCGCTGCGGGAGCCCGGGGATCGACGGCCTCCACCACCTGCACCCGACCGGGACCCGCCGTGCGGATGGCGAGGGCCCGCCCGTCGATGACCCCCGAGACCCCCACGCCCGGCACCTCGGTGAGGCCCACGGCCTCGGGCAGCGCGATGCCCCGCTCGGAAGCAGCATGGAGGATGGCGCGGGCCACTGGATGGATGCTGGCGCGCTCCAGCCCGGCAGCGAGGCGCAGCACATGGTCCTCGACCGACACCACCTCGGGACGCCCGCCCGTGACCGTGCCTGTCTTGTCGAGAACGACCATGTCGACGTCAGCCAGCTTGAGCAAGGCATCGCCGGAGCGGAACAGGAGTCCCCGGCGGGCTGCAGAGCCGAGGCCCGCAGAGAGCGCAAGGGGCCGAGCCAGGGAGAGGGCACAGGGACAGGCGACCACCAGAACGGCGATGGTGGCTTCCAGCGCGGCATTGTCGCCCATCAACCACCAGGTTCCACCGTAGGTGGCGGCCGCGATGACGAGAGTGGCGGCGGTGAACCAGGGCGCGATGCGGTCGGCGACGGAGGGGTCGATGGGACGGTCGGCCGCCTCTCGCAGTCCGGCAGCCATGCGCGCCAGCACGGACTCCGAAGCGGCAGCGTCCACCTCGATGCGCAGCTCTCCGCTGATGAGGACGGCACCCGTGACCACCCGGTCGCCGGAGACCACCGACACGGGCTCCGACTCGCCGGTGAGCAGGCTCATCTGCACGTCACCCTGCCCGTCGACCACCACCCCGTCGCCGCCGACCTCCTCGCCCACCGAGACCAGGATGTGGTCGCCGATGCCGAGCGCGTCGGGCGCCACCTCGTCGACCGTCCCCTCGGTGTCGATGCGCCGCACGAGCCGGGGTGCCTGGGCAGCGAGCGCCTGGGCTGCTTCCGCCGCACGCCGCCGTCCCCGCTGCTCCAGCAGCCGTCCCACGAGCAGCAGCGCCACGAGCATGGTGAGGGAGTCGAGGTAGCCATCGGTCTGGTTGAGGGTGGCGTAGACCCCGTGGGCATAGAGCACAGCCACCGCGATGCTGATGGGCAGGTCCATGTGGAGCACGCGATTGTTCAGACCCGCCCAGGCCGACCGAAAGAAGGGGGCGGCGGACCACAGCGTCACCGGGGTCGCGAGCGCAAGCGACGTCCACCGGAACAAGGCGGCGTAGGCGGGCGCCATGGTGTCGATCCAGCCGAGGTAGACGGCCGAGGCGAACATCATGATGTTGCCGGCCCCGAAGATGGCCACACCCAGGCGCAGCAACACATCGCGGTCGGGGGTGTGGGCCACGTCGAGGGCGCGGGGCTGATAGCCAAGCCGGGCGACCTTGCCGAGAACATCGTCGAGCTGGACGATCTCCGGGTTCCACTCGAGCTCGCAGCGACCGGTGGCGTAGCTCACGCGGGCATCGCGCACACCTGCGGTGTCCTGCAGGACCTTCTCGGTGACCCACACGCAAGCCGCGCACTGCAGGCCGTCGATGCGCAGGGAGGCGAGGCGGCCCCCATCGTCCAGCTCCACCTGGGGCAGCTGGTCCCAGCCGGCCGAGCGCACCTGCACGGGCCGGTTGGCGGTGGCCTCGCGCTCGTCGTAATAGCGCTCCAGGCCAGCACCCTGGATGATCTCCCAGGCCACCTCGCAGCCGTGACAGCAGAACAGAGGCGTGCCAGGGTCCGGGGCCTCGGTCCGCTCGATGGCGGTGCCGCAGTGGGTGCAGGGAACGACGCACACGCCGGCGTGGTGGGCGTCGGGCATCGGTCAGCGGCGCTCGGACTCGTAGGAGGGCTCCAGCTGCCGGGTGCTGGTGCTCGCGTAGTAGACGATGAGGCCGTTGGCGATGAACATCAGTCCGAAGAACACGGCGAGCAGGCCAAACATGAGGCGGCGGCCAGCGCGGACGTCCTCCTCGCGACGGGGGGCGGAGCCGAACGGCATCCGGTCTTCTGCGGCATTCATGGGTCAGCCCTCCAGGGCAGCTTCGCTGCCGCTCTTGAAGGTGGTGGGCACGGTGCGGGCTTCATCAGGACCGATGACCCGAACCTCGATGGGGGCGGTGCGGGGAAGGTCGGCGCTGGCAGGAGCGCGGACCACGAGGGGCACCTGCACCTGGCCTGCGGGCGCCACCTCGATGGGGGGCACCATCAGCTCGGCGCCAGGAATGCCGTCGAGCTCGACCTTCACAGCAAGGGGCTGGTCGACATCGTTGTTCGAGATGGACAGCATGAAGGTGTTGCGGGTCCAGCCGTCGTCGTCGACCTGGTACAGCGAGCCCGGCAGGCGGTTCACCGTGGCCTCGATGCTCTGCCGGCCGGTGGACACGACGATGAGCGCAGTGACAATGGCCGACAACAGCGCGCCATAGGCCACATTGCGGGGGCTCAGGTAGGTGCGCTTGCGGCCCTCTCGCTCGGCCACGGTGGTGTAGCGCACGAGGCTGGGCTGCTGGAACTTGTCCATCACGCTGGTGCAGGCATCGACGCAGCGGGCGCAGTTGATGCACTCGAGCTGGTAGCCATTGCGGATGTCGACGCCCTGGGGGCAGACGGTGACGCACTTGCTGCAGTCGATGCAGGCACCCGCCTTGGCCGCCGCTGCCTTGCCCGCCTTGTTCTTGCGACGGCCCTTCATCCGGGGCTCGCCGCGCATGGCGTCATACTCGATGACGATGCTGTTGTCGTCGGTGAGCGCGGCCTGGAAGCGGGCGTAGGGGCACAGCATGTTGCACCACTGCTCGCGGAACCAGGCGAAGTCGAAGAACAGCGTGAGCGCAATGGCCGCCATGCCGCCGTAGGCCGCGAGGCTCGCCTGTCCGGTCCACAGCGCCACCGGACCCGTGAAGTAGCTGGTGGTCGCCATCGCCAGCACCACCGCCACCGCCAGGAAGCTGAGCTGCTTGCCCACCTTCTTGCCCACCACCTTCGGGTTCCAGCCCTTGCGGTCGGCCTGGATGCGTCGGCCGCGGGACCCCTCCCAGAAGCGCTCGATCGGACGGATGAGCTCCTCGAGAAACACGGTCTGAGGGCACGCGAAGCCGCACCACAAGCGGCCATACAGCGAGGTGAGGAAGAACAGCGTGAAGGCGGCGCCGAGCAGCAACAGCACGAGGAAGATGGTGTCGCGCGGGGTGTACACGCCGCCGAAGAAGTAGAGCCGACGGGCCGCAAGGTCGAGCTGGAGGGCGGGATGGCCGCCGATGCCAATCCACGGCGTGATGAAGAGGATGGCGTAGAGGGCGATGCCAGACAGCCGGTGGATGCGCTGGAAGCGCCCCTTCACGTCAGCGGCGTAGATCCACTGGCGCTTGCCGTCTTTGGGATTGTGTCCGCCGGACATGAGTGCCTCACGTTGGGGGGATGGCGGGGGAAGGGCGCATCAAGCACGTTTCGTGCCAGCAATTCGGCCGCGAAGATGACGCACCACAGGCCATCCTGAAACCCGGGTGTGCGAAAGCGCACAAAATGACGAAGATCAGTGGGCGACCGGACCCACAGGCCTGGACCGCGGTGCAGGATTCGACGGGGGACTGCGGTAGGCTCGGGCGAAAGACAGGAGCGGATGATGGGCGGTCGGGTGTCGCTGGAGCCGGCCTTCGCGCTGGCCGTGCCGGGCGTGATTGCGGAGGTGGAGCTGCACACCTCGGCGGAGGTCGTGGTGGCGGTGCAGCCCCCCCTGTCTGCGCCGTCGTGGGCGGGTGTGCTCTACGGTGCGGCGGGGGGACTCACCGCACTGGCCGCCTGCCTGTGGGCGCCCTTCTGGGTTCCCGAGGCGGGGGTGGCCTTCGTGGTGCCCGTGTCCGCCGCAGGTCTCGGCATGCTGGGACACTGGCTGTCACGTCGTTCTCGACCAGCGGCCGGTCGGAGCCTTCGCGCATCGAACCGAGCTCGAGCGGCCTTCGTGGCGGAAGGCATCCACCGCACCCGGGCCCGCACCGGCGTGTTGCTGCTCATCGACGAAGAGGAGTCTCGGGTGGAGCTGGTCGTGGACACGGGAGTGGAAGGCGCGCTGGCGATGGGACGGGTGGCTGCGGTTCGCTTCGGAGGTGGGGGGGACGGCCGGGAGCTGACCGACCTGCAGGCCGTGCTCGATGGGCTGCGGACGCTCGGGGGCCTGCTGGCCGATGCCCTGCCTGCCGACGACGACGACAACCCCGATGAGCTCGACAACGCGCCGAGGATGCTGTCATGAGTGAAGGCACCGACCGACGCACCTTGCTGCTGGGCCTGCTGGGGGTGGGCACGGCGATGCTGCTGCCCCAAGACAGCGACGGACGCGTGGGGGGTGGCCACAGCCGGTCTTCTTCGCGGCGGTCATCGTCGCGTCGGTCCTCTTCGTCGTCGCGGCGGTCGTCTTCGTCGCGGTCCTCATCGTCGTCTTCCCGCCGGTCCTCTTCGGGACGGTCCTCCTCCGGACGCTCGTCCTCCGGCTCGGGGGACGGCAGCGGCATCCTGTTCGGCCTTCCGATGGGACTGCTGTTCATCGTGATGGTGGTGCTGAACAACATCAAGGAGCAGAAGGCCCGACGGATGGACGACCTGCTCGACGACCCGGACTTCCAGCCCCAGACCGTGGGCCGGTCCCCTCGCACGCGCCAGAAGGACCGCACTCCCTTCGCCGACCACCTCCGAAAGCACGACCCCACCTTCAGCGACACCCTCTTCAGGGACCACGCCCTGTTGGTCTACACGCGGGCCTTCTCGCTGATTCGCCATCGGGCGGGCGCGGGGCTGCTGTCCACCCTGCTGTCGCCGCGGGCGGTCCAGCAGCTCCAGGAGAGCCTCATCGGCTGGACCCGCATCGGCCTCGTCACCATCGGCCACCACACGGTGCACCGGGAGCCAAGCCAGGACGCAGACGTCCTGGTGGTCACCTTCTTCGGCAATGTGCGGGTGAGCGCCGGCTCCGATGTGGTGCTCGACCGGGAGGAGCGCTGGACCTTCAGCCGACCGGGGGGCGCCCAGAGCCCGGGTCCCGACAAGCTGCGGGCCCTGTCGTGTCCAAGCTGTGGGAGCACCGCCGACCCGGGCCTCACGGGGGCATGCCCGTCCTGTGGCACCGCCCGCACCGAGGGCAGCTCGAGCTGGCGAGTCACCCGCATCGTGGTCGACCACAGCGAGCGGGCCCCCGACCTGCACATCTCGCTCGGAGGGGGACGGGAGCCGGGTCTGGACAACGCCACGGTTCGCCATCCCAAGGTGGCCCAGCGCAAGAAGGCCTTCGAGGCCCGCCATCCCGACACCACGCTGGCCGCCGAGGTGGAACGCCTGTCGGCCATGTTCGTACAGCTGCAGTCCGCATGGACGAAGGGACGCTGGGAGGAGGCCCGGCCGTTGATGTCGGATGCCCTGTTCACCGCCAACCAGGGCTGGCTCGACCAGCTCGACGGGGCGGGCATGCGCAACCGCACGGTGGGGATGAAGGTGTCGCGGATGGACGTGTGCGACGTGCAGACCGACGCCTGGGTGGAGTCGGTGACGGTGCGTGTCTACGCGAGCTGCCTCGACTGGACGGAGCGCAAGGACACAGGCGAGGTGTGCGGTGGCTCGAACACGGAGAGGCGCATCTTCTCGGAGTACTGGACCTTCGTGCGCACCATCGGCGCCCGCCGAGAGTCCACCGACCTGCAGGCCTGCCCGAGCTGTGGGGCCCCGCTCGACAAGATGTCGATGAGCGGCGTGTGCGGCTATTGCGACAGCAAGGTGAGCCACGGCGACTTCGACTGGGTGGCCACGAGAATCAGCCAGGACGACGACGTGGTCGGCATCCCATAGATCGTTGAGCGCGGCGTCAGGAGTTTCCGGTTGCACAAACACCTGATTCAACACCGGCGTTGAGCGCGGCGTCAGGTCGGCACCGTTGCACCACGCACCCATCCACTCCGCCGAAATCAGCCTCCCGTTCGACTCTTTCAGCGGACCGGAGCCCCCACCAGGGCTCCGCCGCAGTGTCGGATACGGGCACAGCAGGCACCGACGCTACTCAATACGCCAGGCTGTGCAACTTGAAACTCCTGGCACCGTCCTCAACTCTCGGCGCCAATAGCGGGCAAGTGCAACAACTCGGTCCTGACGCCGCGCTCAACAAGCCGACCTGCGCGGTTCCCCGTGCTCAGGGCAGCGTCACCTCGAACTCCTCGCCGTAGTCGACGGACAGGCCTGTCCCGACGCCCCGCACATGCAGGTCCAGGAACCGGGTCACCGTCGCCCGCACCACCGGATGGGTGGTCTCGAGCGGCAGGAAGTCCGTCCCGCAGTCGGGCACCGACACCGTGCCGCCTGGACAGCCATCTGTCCCCAAGGCGACCAGCTGGTCGAGAAGTGCCGCGTTGACGTCATCCCGGGGGAGCAGCAGCTCCTGGGCGAGCGTGCCGAAGTCGAGGTCACAGATGTCGGAGAAGGCGAGGTGCCCGGCCCCCACCATCCGCACACGGGCACCGTTCGACACATTGGAAAAGGCCTCTACCACGCCATCTTCCGTGACAATACCGTCGCAGCTGCCGTCGAGCAGCAGCACTGGCACGTCGGTCGAGACGACTGGCGGGGCGGCCATCACGACGGCTGCGTCGAGGTCGAGGGTGTTGGCCAGGGTGCTGGTCGTCCCCCCGCCCGCCGAGTGACCGACCACCGCGAGTCGGTCGAGATCGATGTGGCCATCAAGGAAGTCGGCGTCGTCGGCCAGTGCGTCGAGCAGCGCGCCCAGGTCTGCAGGCCCCGGATCCTCGGTGGACAGCCCACAGCCGTCGAGTGGGGGCGAAAAGAGGCAGGGCAGCAGGTCGTTGAGGCTGCGGCCCGCGTGTTCGGTGGACAGCACCACGTAGCCGCGACCGGCGAGGTGGCTGGTGAGGTCGACGCTCTGGGCCTCGAAGCCGCCGAAGCCGTGGCTGAAGAGGACCACCGCAAGCGCCTCGCCGGTGTTCCGCAAGGGCGCCCCTCGAACCGCGAGGGTGTCGATGCCGGGCAGGTCGACCGGTCCCAAGGTGTCGAGAACGACCTGTGGACCGATGTCCGCAAGCTCCACCCGCTCGCCCGCCTGTCCCTTCGCCGACTCTGCAGCCGGATACCAGACCTCTGCGACCGTGCCCCCGAAGTCCACCGTGCGCACCCCAACCGGAACATCGATGGAGGCCGCATCCTCGGGAAGCGAAAGCGGCTCCACCGGCACCCCTGCAGAGTCCTCCCCCTTCCCGGAGCAGGCAGCAGACACGACACAGAGCAAGACAAGGCGGCGCATGAACGGCTCCCAGCTGCCCAGGATGGTGACCACCGCCCCGAGCACTCAGTCGTCGATGGGCTGGTCCTTGGGCCAGGCGCGGAGGAAATTATCGTCGAAGGGCCGGTGCCGCAGGTAGCCGTCGCCGCGCACAACCCGGTCCCACTCCGACACGAGGGCCAGCACCGTCAGCACCACCACAGGCCAGCTCCACCAGCCCCGGCCCGGCGCCACCCACAGCAGGTGCGCCACGGGAACCAGCACAGATGGGGTGATCAGCAACATCAGGCCCGCCTGGTAGCGACGGAAGTCGGGCCGCTGCCAGGGGTGACGGCCGGCCACCAGCCACAGCCGCCACACGCCTCCGATGGCGACCAGTGGGACCAGCCGGAAGAAGCGGTTGGGCTCCTCCACGGGCAGCAGGTCCATCCAACGCCACGCGAGCAGGCCGGTGCCAATCATCAGCACAAACTGGGCCATGGTGGCCTGCAGGATGCGCAGAAGTCCCATCGCCCCGACCTCGGGGAGGTCTTCCTCATCGGCCACGGCCTCCGCATGGCCGTCTGGCGGACCCTCGCTGCGCAGCCCGACCTCCACCGCCTCCCACCCGCGGCCATCGAACGCGAGGGTGCCGCCTCGGTGGACGTAGTTGAGGTTGTCGTTGTCGCGCATGTCTCCGAAGGTCTGCAGCAGCCGCTGCATCCCCACTCCGTCGCGCAGGTGGGCGAACATCAGCAGATCCCGCGCCGGGGCCACCGCGATGATGGGACCCAGCTCGGGATGCCGGTCCAGCCGCTCCTTCCAGCGGTCGGTGTCGAGCAGTGTGGTGGACTCGTAGGTGCCGCCACAGGTGACCATGCGGAGGGTGCCGACACCGGGATGCTCCTCCACCTCGATGCGCCCCAGCAGGTTCTTCAGGGCCACCGACCGGCGCTGGCCCGCAGACAGCCCCACCGACGCCACCTGTTCCTCGCTGAGAAAGCGCATGCGGTCGGGCAGATCCTGCACGTAGAGCACCACCAGCTCGCCGGCGAGAGGGTCCATCGCCAGGTCGGCGCCTGCAGAGCGCATGGCCTCGTAGGCCTCGCGGTCCTTCACCAGGGGCAGCACGTCCTCGGCCTCGAGGCGCACCACGAGGGGCATGGTGAGGCTCAACAGGAACCGGTCGACGGCGGCGGCGTCGGTCTCCTCGCCGTGGGCGCGCAGGTTGCGGAGCGACACGAGCTGCTCCATGCGGTCGGCCCGCTTGACCTTCAGCACACCGGGCTCGACGTCATTCACCGTCCAGCCGTCGTCTTCGAGTTTCTGGCGCGCGATTGCAGCGAAGTGGACGGCGGTGGACACGGCGCTCCCGGCTCAGACCTCCCACATATCCAGAGGCCCGTTCCTTGCGCCCGAACCGGCACAGAGGACCGCCCCGAAATTTCCCCGACTTTCAGACGTCCCTTTTCGCGCCCCGGATTCGAGGTCCCCCCGTTCCCCCCGTGCATCGACAAACACGAGGAGGAACGATGCTGACCCGACGACTGATGATCATCCCCGCCCTTGCCGGTCTTCTGCTCACCACCGGATGCGCCGAGGAGCTGGGCGAGCTGCTCGAGGCCGGCGCCGAAGAGCTCGAAGGTGAGGAGGAGTGCGAGGACGAGGACTGCGAGGAGGAGGACGAGTGCGAAGACGACGAGGACTGCGAAGAGGAGGAAGGCGAAGAGGAGGAAGATGAGGACGAAGACGAAGACGAAGACGAAGACGAAGACGAAGACGAAGACGAAGACGAGGACGAAGACGAGGACGAGGACGAAGACGAGGACGAGGACGACTACGAAGACGAGGACGACTACGAAGACGAGGACGAGGACGAGGACGAGGACGACTACGAAGACGAGTGAGTTCCACCATGTGGCCGGTGGACGGCCCGCTTCCCGGTCGTCCGCCGCACATGCGACCCTGCCGCACCGCCCCCAGGACCTGCATGCCCCTCCGCCCCCACCATCTCGTCGTCCTCCCCCTCATCGGGTGTGGCGACAGCCTGGTCTCCGGCACCGCGCTGGAGCTCATGCTCGACCTCGGGCAGGTGCCCGAGCGGCCCGGCTGGGTGCAGCTCTGGGTGGACGAGGGCGGTGAAGGCATTGTGGTGTCCTGCGAGGTGGTGCCGATGAACCACGAGGCCCTTGCCGAGGACCAGGACACCGTGGTCATCGACCGTCTGGAGGTTCCACCGCCGGAGTGGTCCGACCCTGTGGCCTGGACCGAGCACGATGAGTTCGCCTGGGCCCTCGCTCTGCACCTGCTGGTGGACCGCGACCGACTCCACCTGGTGGATGCTGCCGAGGCCCTCGAACATGGCGAAGTGGAGGAGGTTCCCGGCGTCTGGGGCATGGCCGACACCATCGGGCGTCTGCACAGCGAGGGGGACACCGAGGCCCTGGGCGAGGCCATCATCGCGGGCCAGGTGCCACCCGAGCTCGACGACGATGGGCGGGCGTGGGTGGGCTTCGCCGGCGAGATCGTCGCCGCCACCGGCACCTTCGAAGGCGCGCTGGCCGCGCTCGACCCCCATGACCAGGCCGACCTCACCGAAGACGGACTGCCTGTGCGCCGGCTCGACACCCTCGACAATGCGTCCCTGCTGCTGCTGTCGGGCGAGCCCTTCGGCGGACTCGAGCTGGCCGACGACTGCGACGAGGTCTTCGACGACGAAGAGGAGCTTTGATGAACGAGCTGGAGTTCCAGGCTCTGTACCGAGACACCGCCGCCGCCGTGCGTGCGCGTTGTCGGGCGGTCTGTGGCAACCGGGCCGACGCCGATGAGGCCCTGCAGGAGACCTATCTGCGGGCCTGGCGGTCTCGGAGCCGCTTCGACGGGCGGCACCCGCTCGCATGGCTCATGACCATCGCCCGCAACACCAGCCTGGACATCCTGCGCAAGAGGCGGCCCTGGCGCGACGATCCCGTCGTGTGGCTGCGCATTCCCGCGCCCGAGCGGTCCAGTCCCGGCGCCGAGCTCGACGTCACCCGCATGCTGGACGAGATCGACCCCGAGGAGGCCGCCATGCTCCGGCTGCGGCACGCCGAGGACTGGCGAATCCACGAGATTGCCGAGCACTTCGACACATCCCAGCGCACCGTGCGCCGCCGGCTCGCATCGGCCGAGGCCCGCGCCCGAACCTTGATGTCCGCAGGAGGTGCGGCATGACCACTCCGGACGAGCTGTCCCGACTCACCCTGGAGCGCTTCGTGCTCGGTCGTCTCCCGGCGTCCGAGCATGCCGACGTACAGCGCCAGGTGTCCGAAGACCCCGCGCTGGAGCGCCGACTCGCGCGCATCAAGCGGGAGATCTCCGAGGCCGGAGAAGACCTGCCCCCCCTCGACCTGGGCATCTTCAACGCCCCGGAGAGTCCCAGGCCCCCGGCGGTCTCCCCGCCGAGGAACAGGCCCGTGCAGTGGCGCTGGGCCGGCCTCGGGGCCGCAGTGCTCGCGGCCAGCGCAGCCCTGTTCGTGCTCCCCCAGGCCGGCGGACCGGGCGAGGTCTTCCGCGGCTCCTTCGACCTCGACGTGCAGCACATCCGCGGCGGCCACCCCAGCTCCGTGGGCGTGATGGTGGAGGCCCGCGCCGGCGACCGCATCCAGTACACGGTCACCCCAGACCGCGACGGCTGGCTCATGGTGGCCGACCTGCAGGACGACGGGGAGCTGTCGTGGTGGGCGCCCCCAAAGCGGGTGAAGGCCAACGAGAACATCGATGGAGCGGTCATCTTGGATGACTACCAGGGAAGCAGCGAGCGGGCCTTCTTCATCGTGGGCGACCGTCCGATGGAGCTCGATCGCTTGCGTGCCGCCTATGCCGACGCCTACAGCCGGCCCCTCGTCGACCTCGACGAGCTGCCCGGCCTCGACGCCGACCAGCGCAGCATCCTCATCGTACGGACGGCCGAGTGAGCCGACTCCTGCCCCTGCTGCTCCTCCTCGTGTCGACCTGGGGAGGCTCCGCCTTCGCAGGCACCGTGCGGGTGGGCATCTTCGTGGGCAACGACATCGGCTTCGGCGAAGACGAGCCTCTGGCCCACGCCGAGCGAGAAGCCCGCGACATGGCCCGCCTGTTTCAGGAGATGGGAGACCTCGACCGCGAGCGCACCGTCATCGTCACCGGCGCCAAGGCCCCGGAGGTGCGCGACGCCCTGTTCCGCACCGAGGCTCAGATCCGCGAGATTGCCGCCAAGGGCGATGATGTGCTCGTCATCTTCTACTACTCGGGGCACGCGAGCCGCGACGGTCTGCACATGTCGGGCACTCTGCTCCCCATGCCGGCCGTGCGCGGCTGGCTGGAGCGGTCGAGCGCCCAAGTGCGCATCGCCTTCCTCGACGCCTGCGAGAGTGGCACTCTGGCCCGCACCCGCGGAGCCAGTCCGGTCGACGTCATCGACGTCACCGTCGACGATGCCCTCACCTCCAGCGGCCTCGCCGTGGTCACGAGCACCGGCCCCCTGTCGGTCGCCCGAGAGTCGGATGCCTACGGCGGTGGGGTGTTCAGCCGCGCCCTGCTCACCGGCTTGCGGGGCAGCGCCGATGTCGATGCCGACGGCCGCATCACGCTCGAAGAAGCCTACGAATACAGCTTCGAGACCACCGTGGCCGACACCTTTGCCGGCAGCAGCGCAGTGCAGCGTCCGGAGTACCGCTTCGAGCTCGAAGGCGCCGGAGAGGTCGTGCTTACCCGCATTCCAAGCCGTGCCGCCGGACTCGTGCTGCCCGCCGAGCTGGAGGGCACCTACACCATCGTGAGCGTGGGCACCGGCCTCGTGGTGGGCCGGGTGGAGAAGAAGCCCGGCGAGGAGAGGCGCATGGCCCTTCCCGCGGGCCGCTACCTGGTTCGAAAGGTACGCCGGGAGGACGTTCTCCTCGCCGAGGTCGACCTCGTGTGGGGGGGCGACCGCATGGTGGACGACCGCCAGATGACCACCGTCGACCTCGGCGACCCCCTGGCCCGCGGCGGCTGGACCGACCGTCCCATCCGCCTGTCCCTCCGCGGCACGGGCGGCACCCGGTACCTGCCCGGAAACCCCGGTGCATTCGGCGGGGAGGTGGCCACCAGGGTGCGGATGTCCCCGGTGCTTCGGACCGATTCCTTCGTGGGCATGAGCCACGGAGAGCGCGAGGAGTGGGGCGGTTGGCTGACTCTGCGCACCCTGCGTCTCGGCACCGGCATCGCAGGCCAGTGGCACCGCCAGCGCGTCGACCTCAGCGTGGGCGCCGGCGTGGAGGCGGTGTGGGTGCGCCAGTACATCGAGTCGCTGGAGGTCGACGACGCCGACGAGCCCATCGAGACCTCCGTGGTCGACCGAGAACAGCTCATGCCGGGGGCCTACGGTCAGGTGGGCGTGCACCTGCCGGTGGGTCCACGCGCTGGGGTGGAGCTGGGACTGCGGACCCACTTGATGCGCGCTCTGGTGGACGACCTGCCTCAGATCCTCGTGGAAGGCCAGGCCTACGCCGGGCTCACCGTCGGGCTGGGCGGAAGAAGTGTGGAGCGCGCAGGACGGCGGTAGACTGTCGGCATGTCTGTCCTCTGGTTCATCGAAGATGTCCACCAGCGCGGCCTCGACGGCTGGCGCGCCGCGGTGTCTGGTCCCCTGGTGGCCTGGACGGAAGCGCACTCGGTCGACCGCCTGCCCCGTGTCGTGCGCGAGGCGGAACGCGTGGTCTTCCACGGCAGCCTGGCGGTGGCCCATGCACTGGCCCGGCACCCCGCCGTGGAGCCCGGTGCCTTTTGCGAGGTAGACAGCCTCGCCTTTCCGGCGTGGGCAAGGCAGGTGGAGGACCGCCTGGTGAGCCGTGCATGGGTGTCGTCGACGGTGCGGGAGCTGGTGGATGACACAGCCCGGGTGGTGGGAGAAGTGACCGATGGAACGAAGGTCTTCGTGCGGCCAGCCAGCCCACTCAAGCCCTTCTCAGGACGACTGCTGGACACGGAGAACAGCCTGACGGCCGACGTTCTCGACCATGGATACTACTACGACGACCTCGACCTCCCCATCGTGGTGGCAGCTCCGGTGCGGGTGGGCGCGGAGTGGCGTTTTGTGGTGGTGGACGGCCGGTGCGTGGCGTGGAGCGGATACCTGGCGGACGGTCGGCTGAGCGCGGAGAGGATGCTGCCGGTGGACGTGCAGGCACTCGCGGCCGAGCTGGCCTCGGTCATCGAGGTGGCGGACCCGGTCTATGTCCTCGACCTGGCCCGGGTGGACGGGGAGGCCCGGCTCGTGGAGCTCAATCCCTTCTCGGGAGCGGACCTGTATGGGTGTGACCTGAGGGCGGTTGCGACGGCGGTGGAAGGCCTGTAGCCACCCGACCCTACAGCCGGTCGAAGATCTCGCTCCAGTCGGGTGCCCTGGCCTGGTCGAGGGCCCGCCTCAATAGGTCCGCGTCAGCGAAAAGGACGAACAACCGGCGAACTCCACCTTCCCAGTCCACTGCTTTCCCTCGACGCGGCCCGACAGGACAGACGCTTCCCATGACGGTCCCGGCTGGTCGATCCAGCTCACCGGCTTCAGGCGCACATGACCGTCCTTTCCAACTTCGGCGGTGGCCAGGAACTTGCCGGAAGCAGAAGCCGGGCTGTTTCTCCGCTCGGAGTCCGGGTTGTCCGGATGAGGCGAAAACGACATGGTGGCCGTAATCTTGTCGGTGCCGGCGGAACGCCTGACATCCGCGCGCAGCTTCACCAGTCCATGCACACACCGGTACTGCCCGAACCACACCGACATCCCCGTCGGAATGTCCAGCACCGACGCCTCCAGCCTGTCCGCGGCCCGAATCCTCTGGAGCCCTCGCTCCACCTCTCGGACCTCCGGAACCGTGACGGCGACCGTTCGGCCAGCCACGGTCACCTCCACCTTGCCGTATTTCTCAAGGTACTTCTCGAGGATCTGCTCGGCCTCGGGCGCGGTCGAGCTGTACACGAGGTCTCGGATGCTCTCGAAGTCTCGTGTCGCCCGGCGGGTGTGCTCGGCCGCAGCCTCGGCGACCGTGACCTGCAGCTCCTGTTCGTAGGCCTCCTTTGCCAACCTCTCTCGCTCCTCCGCCGCTTCTCGGGCACGCTCCGCCTGCTTCGCCTGCGCCACGAGGTCGGCGAAGTCGACGTCCTCGTCATTGATGTCGACCACGGCCACCACAGGGGGCGCGACCTCGAAGGACGCACCCAACAACGTGCGAAGCGGGACCGTGCGATAGCCGACGGCCACGGGCTCCAACGAAACCTGGGAACAAGCGCGCGACAGCTCCACGTCTGCTGCTCCGAGGCCCACAATCCGCCCCTCGCCGTCCACCCGACCGCAGGTCTGCTCGTCGATCTGGGCCCGGAGCACCTCTTGGATGACATAGGCCGAGTCGATGACAGCAGCCGGCTGGGCCTGGAGCTTTGCAATGCAGCCTTCCGTCAAAACCAGATCGACTCGCGGGATGCTGTGTTGTGAGGGCGTACCAAACTTCACCTTCCGCACGATCTCGCCGGAGACCCGCGCACGCGCGACCAATCCCCGCACAGTGACGCCACTCTGCAGCGACGTGATCACCTCGGTGGCGGTGTAGACATTCTCATCCGGGCGACGATCGATGCAGTCTGTGGCCAGTGGCCGATGCCCGGTGGACGACACCTCGGAGATGTGGCCGGCTTTGAAGACTCCCGACAGCTCCGGCGTGGACTGCCACCCGGCCGATTCCAACAACTCGGAGAGCGCGGGAATGTCTCCCGCGGAAGCCGCCGGACCCACCTGCCCATCGAGCGCCCCACGAGAGCCAGCACTCGACAAAGGAACAGACAGACACAACACACCGAGTCCAACAAACCCAAGCCAGGCCCGCACCCCATTCTTCACCGCACGCCTCCCAGCCATCGCGCATCTGCCGGTCGGACCACCCGCTTCACGTCGATGGGGACCATCCCACCCTACACCACCACCACCACCTCATAGTCCACCATCCCCCGCGGACTCTTCACCTCGAAGCAGTCCCCTTCCTCCGTGTCCGCCATCGCAGCCCCCAGCGGCGACTTCGGCGAGATGAGCCGCACCTCCTCACCGTCCACCGTCACCTTGGGTCCGCCGACCGGTGCCACGAACACCCAGCCCGTGCGCGGTCCCTCCAGCTGCACCAGGCTGCCCACGCCCACGCCGTCCACATGGTGTCGGTCCACGTCGAAGACCGCAAACCAGGCCGACAGCCGCCGCAGCTCCGCCACCCGCCATGCCTGCCCCCGCGCCAGGTAGGACGCCTCGGTGGCCCGCGTGTCGTACTTGCCTTCCTGCTTCGTCTCGGCGCTGGAGACCTCGTCGCGGGCCATTGCCGCCACGCGCTCCACGGCGGCCAGCTCCTCGGCCAGCGTCGTGCGCACAGCCTCCACCACGGCTTTCTTGTCCATCGCAGTCCTTCCTCGGCCCGGGCGAGCCCCCAAGTGTATGCCACCGCAGTCCACCGTGCGGTCTCTCCGAACAACGGCTACGGACCGGCATCGAGGTCCCCATGCCCTTTCCCACCCTCGCCGACGTCGAGGCCGCCGCCAGAGCCGGCAAGCTGCACGATGCCCTCAGACTGGCCGAGCGGGCCCGCCAGCACAGTCCCCGCGACGTTCACCTCCTCAACGCCCATGGCAACCTGCTCACCCGAGCCGGCCGCACCCAGGATGCCGTCGCCGTCTTCGAGCTGGCCCTGCGCCTGATGCCCGGCCATCCCGTGCTGCGCTTCAACCTCGCCACCGCCCACATGGCCGGCCACGACTATGCCCGTGCCGAGGGTCCTCTGCGCAAGGTGCTCGCCGCACAGCCCACCCACCTGCAGGCCGCGGTCAACCTCGCCGTCGCGCTCGACCGACTCGACCGTCCCACCGAGGCCGCCGCCTTTCTGGAGTGTGCCGCCGCGCTCGCCCCGGGCCAGGCCGACATCCACCACAACCTCGGCCATGTGCGCTACCGCGTGGGCGACTTCGCCAGGGCCCGGCAGGCTTGGGAGCGCGCGGTCCAGCTCGACCCCGCCCATGCGCGGGCGTGGTGCAACCTCGGGGTGGTCCTCCAGCGCCTCGACCAGCTGCCCCTCGCCGAAGATGCCCTGCGCAAGGCCGTGTCCATCGACGCCAGCCTCACCGCCGCCTGGGCCGCTCTGGCCGACCTCCGGGCCCCCGGCTCCGATGGGGCCGTGGCCCACCGGCGCCGCATCCTCGCCATGCGTCCCGACCACGCCGAGGCTCGCTCCAGCCTGCTGATGTGCATGCAGTACGCCGACGACGTGAGCCGGACCGAGCTGGTGGCCGAACACCGGGCCTACGGAGAGGTCCACGGCAGGGGCACGCAGCGTCCAGCGGTGCGGAGCCGCCTGGGCAGGAAGCTGCGGGTGGGCTTCGTGTCCGCCGACTTTCGCAGCCACGCCATGCGGTGGTTCGCCTTGCCGCTGTTTCGGCACCGACCCGTCGAGAACGTCGAGCTGGCGCTGTACCACACCTCCCCCCAGTCCGACGCCATCACCCCGGACTTCGAAGCGGCTGCTGATCTGTGGCGCGTGGTCCACAAGCTCGACGACAGCACCCTCGCCCAGCTCATCAAGAATGACCGGATCGACGTGCTGGTCGACATGTCCGGCCATGCGCCCGACAACCGCCTCAAGGCCTTCGTGCAGCGTCCCAGCCCGCTCCAGCTCGCCTGGGGAGACTACGTGGACACCCGTGGCCTCGGAGAGCTCGACGCCATCTTGTTCGACCGTCACCACATCCCCAAGGGCGAGGAGCCCCTGTTCGTGGAGCAGGTGGCGCGCCTTCCCCACGACTACTTCTGCTGGCAGCCGCCGGCCTATGCGCCCGAGCCGAGCCCGGGACCGCTCCAACGCGGCGAGAGTCCGGTGTTCGGCTGCTTCAGCGAGCCCACCAAGGTGCAGTCCGCGACCGTTCAGCTGTGGGCCCGGGTGCTGGAGCGCGTCCCCGAGGCCCGCTTCCTGCTCAATGGCCGGGGCTTTGTGGGACAGGCCGACGCCTGGCGCCAACGCTTCGCCGATGCCGGCATCGATCCCGCTCGCATCGCGGTGAACGGCGGCGGTGCCCACGCGGACTTCCTCGACCAGTACAGCCTGGTGGACATCATTCTCGACACCTGCCCCTACTCGGGCGGACTCACCACCTGCGAGGCCCTGTGGATGGGCGTGCCCGTGCTGACCTTCCCGGGGGACCGCATCGCCGGCCGACACGCCACCGCCCACCTGTCCTGCGTCGGGCTGCCGGAGCTGGTGGCCCGACACGCCGATGAGCTGGTCGACAAGGCCGCCGAACTGGTGACCGAGCCAGCCCGCCTGTCCACCCTCCGCAGCAGCCTGCGCGCCCGGGTCGCCGCCAGTCCCCTGCTCGACCACAAGGGCTTCGCCCACGACTTCTTCGGTCTGGTCGAGCAGCTCTGGGACCAGCTCGCCGAGCCCCACGCCGTCTGAAGCCAGGCGGCCTCCACCTCGAGCTCGGGGGCGTCCTCTGTCCTCCGATCCCCACACAAACCATACGCAAACCTGGACATTGAACCGAAGAGAGTGTACACGGTCTGTACATCCCACGGAGGTCCCATGTCCATCGCCGCCCTGCTGGCCGTCTCCACCGCCCTCGCCGCCACGCCCACGCCGAAAGACTCCGTCCTCAACCGTCCCAACGCGCCCGCCCAGGTCCACCTCAGTGCAGAGCTCGGCACCCTCGCGGTGCTCGGCCACCGCATCCAGCTGTCGAAGTCGGGCTCGATGATCGACTACGTCGAAGAAGGCGGCCAGGACAACCTCTTCCGCTACAGCCGCCTGCAGGCCGACCTCGACCTTGGCGACCGCCACTCCATCGTGCTGCTCTACCAGCCCCTCAACCTCGTCACGAAGGCGCGGCTCTCCCGCCCGCTCACCATCGACAACATGCAGGTCGCCGCCGACACGCCCATGGCGTTCCGCTACGGCTTCGACTTCTACCGGGGCTCCTGGCTGTACGACCTCGACGACTCCCCTCGCCGCGAGGTCGCCCTCGGCCTCTCCCTGCAGATCCGCAATGCCACGATCGACTTCGAGCGCCTCGACGGTGCGGGACTCCGCAGCTCCCGTGACATCGGTCCCGTGCCCGTTCTCAAGTTCCGCACCCGCCAGCCGGTCGGAGAGAAGGGGGCCTTCTGGGGCTTCGAGGCCGATGGATTCTACGCGCCCATCAAGTACATCAACGGCTCCAATGTCGACGTCGTGGGGGCCATTCTCGACACCAGCACGAAGGTCGGTCTGCCCCTCCGAAACGGCGCCGATGCCTTCGTGTCGCTGCGCTACATCGGTGGCGGAGCCGAGGGGACCAGCGACGACGTCCTCGCGCCGGCCGACGGCTACGTCGAGAACTGGCTGTCCACGGTGGCTCTGAGCATCGGTACCCAGCTTCGGTAGCCGACGTCGCGGGCGGCGATGGAATGCGGGCGAAAGCCAAGGGTCGAATGCCCGATGGCACCGCTCCGTCGGCGGGCCGTCTCATCAGGAGGTCCCATGGCTGCCGCGAACGTCTCCACGACACCCGCCCTCTACACCGCCTTCCTCGCTGCCTTCACGATTGGCTGCGGGGCCCCTCCTGAAGCGCCCGAGAAGCTCGAGGAGCTGGCGGCCTTCCTCTTCGACCACGCCGACGACGAAGACCCCGAGGCCCTGAAGGTGGGGGTCGAAAACCTCGATGCGTGGCTGTCCAACCACATCGAAGAAGCGCGCAAGGGCTACACCGTCACCCGCCTGTCCTCCGATGCCATCGACGGTGTGGGCGTCGACCCCGCCTTGTCCGAGGGACTGGTGGGTGCCGCGGTCGCCACGACTCTGCCGAAGGGTCCCCGCAAGGTCACCCGGGCCCTGGTGGCCGCCGACCCCACCGAGGTCTACCCCGACACCTACACCACCTACGAGCGCGACTGGATCGACGACCCCGACTGCTTTCTCGACCGCGAGTGCGACAGCGCCGACCTGAAGGCCCACACCGTGAGCGCCTACCCCCTCGGGCTCGAGGTCACCTCCGACTTCAAGGCCCAGTACCGATGGGTGGAGACCGACCAGGGCATGGCGATGGTCCAGCGCACCTGGCTGCGCAAGCCCGCCGAGGTGAGCAAGGACTGGGTGGCGGTGCCCGCGCAGTTCTTCCTGTCGGTGAACCTGCCCGACAACGGCCGCACGCTGCGCCTTCAGACCACCTGGATCGCTGCCGAGCTGGGGGACACCCCGGTGCCCGAGGCCACCGCGCTGAACATGGTCATCGACTCGATGGTGAGCGGCGACGAAGAGCTGGCGGAGTGGATTCGCTGAGTCATTCTTGAGGGTGGCGCACGTCCCACCCGATGGCTACCGTGCACCCATCGAGACGGGTGCTGCTGGCTGCTGACCCCGCTCGCCGTCCCACTCCGCGCCTGTGATGGCGCCACGAGTGGTCTGCGTTCACGCGTTCTCCGTGGGTCCTCGACCGTCTTGGCCTCGATGCCGACCGGGACCCCAAGGTCAGCAGCCATGCCTCCGTCCCTCCGCCGCCTGGCGCGTGCTCTGTCGCGCCAAGGCATCTCGGTCGCCCTCAGCGGCCACGTCTACACCTTCTCCCGTCCCGGCTCCACCGACGCCCAGGTGCTCCTGCCCGAAGGCTTCGCTGTGGAGGCCAAGGCCGTGCGCCAGCTCCTGGCCTTTTCCGGTGTGCGCCACCCAAGCGGCGGTCGCGTCGTCGCGGCCAAGGCCACCCCCGACTTCCATCCTGGCTCCACCGTCCCCGTGGGTGCGGTCGTGGTCACCACGCCCGACCTCGTCGTCCCCCAGGCCATCGGCACCGACATCCAGTGCGGCATGCGCCTGCACACCGCCGAGCTCGATCTGGACACCTTCCAGGCCGGCCGAGACCGCTTCGTGGCGCTGCTTCGCCGCGACCTGTTGATGGGGGGACGGGACCTGCCCCTGCACCGCGACACCATGCGGAACGCCCTGCAGCACGGCATTGTGGGCTTCCTGGACAGCCTGCGCGACCCCCGCCACAGGATGGGCGCCCTGCTCGCGTCGGACGTCGACCAGCTCGATGCCGAGGTGGACACCGCCGTGGCAGGCATGGGAAGCGCCGACGGCGACCTGTCCTGGGCTCCCGAGGACCTGCTGCCCACCGACCGCACCGTGCTGCGGGACGGCTACCTGGGCACCGTCGGAGGGGGCAACCACTTCGTCGAGATCCAGGTGGTGGACGAGGTTCTCGATCGCAAGGCGGCCTGGCGCATGCAGCCGGGTCTGCAGCGCGGGCGCATCTGCATCATGGTGCACACCGGCTCTCGTCAGGTGGGCCAGGCCATCGGCCGTCGCTGGGCGGAACGGGCCGTGGAGCTGTGGCCGAAGCATGTGCGTCGTCCCGCATCGGGCATCCTCCCGCTGCACGGCCCGGCGGCCCGCAGCTACCTTGGGGCGATGAACACCGCAGCCAACTATGGCGCGGTGAACCGGATGCTGGTGGCCGAGCTCGTGCGCCTGCGCCTGCGGGAGGTCTACGGGACCGACCTGGCGGTTCCACTCGTCTACGATGCCCCCCACAACCTTGTCTTCGAGGAGAACGGTCACTTCGTCCACCGCAAGGGTGCGACGCCCGCTCACGCGGATCAGCCGGTGCTCATCCCCGGCTCGATGGGACACCCGAGCTACCTCATGCGCGGACTCGGCAACCGCGACTTCGTGTCGTCGGCGAGCCACGGGGCCGGTCGGGCGCTCACGCGCTTCGAGATGGCCCGGCGAAAGCGACTGGGCCTGGACCTGGGTCTCGCGTGTGTGGACTGCATCACCCTGAAGGAGGAGCGCCGCATCGAGGAGGCACCCGCCGCCTACAAGGACATCGATGCTGTCGTCGATGTGCAGGTGCAGCAGGGCATTGTCGCGCCCGTGGCGAGGCTTCGTCCGCTGCTGAGCGTGAAGTCCTGAGCCCGCTTCGGAGGGGGACCGCCGGCACCCTTTGCAGGTCGACCGGCACCATCTGCAAGTGCACGACATGCTGGCCTGGCCTACAAGTGGGAGGCGACCGGAGGCCCCATGACCCCCCAGACCTACGCCTTCCAGCCCGGCTGGAGCATCCTCTTGCGCGACATGGGCCTGCCCGCCGCCCGGGTGCTTCGACGTGCCGGGCTGCGGGCCGACTTGTTCACGCGTCCGCCCGCCCGGCTCAACGCGGCCGACTACAACCGCATCTGGGACGCCATGGGCGAGGAGCTGGGGGGTGCCCGTCTGCCGCTGGCCATCGCGCAGGCCCTCACCGTGGAGGCGTTCGACCCCTCTCTCTTCGCCGCCATCTGCAGCCCCGACCTCGACCACGCCGCCCGCCGGATGTCCCGCTACAAGGCGCTCACCTGCCCGATCAGGCTCGATGTGCAGCCTGGCGTCGAGGGCACCACGCTGGTGGCGAATTGGCCGCTGGAGGCCCGGCCGTCCATCGCCTTCGGGCACACCGAGCTGTTCTTCTGGGTGTCCTTCGTGCGGCTCGCCACGCGCAGTCCCGTCCGTCCCCTGCGGCTCACCGCACCCCATCCCCTCCCCGAGGACGGTCGCGCGGAGGCCCTCGCCTACCTCGGACAGGTCATCACGCCCGGTCGCGACTGGTCCATCACCTTCTCGGCCCTCGACGCCCGCCGGCCCTTCCTCACCGCCAACCCGGCCATGTGGAGCTTCTTCGAGCCCGAGCTGCGTCGGCGCCTCAACGAGCTCACCGACCGGGCCACCACCCACGAGCGGGTGCGGGCCGTGCTGCTGGAGCTGCTGCCCGCCGGCGAGTCTGCGATGACCTCCGCCGCCCGCAAGCTGGGCATGAGCAAGCGCACTCTGCAGCGCCGACTCAGCGGTGAGAACACCACCTACCAAGCCATTCTCGCCAACGTGAGAGAGCAGCTCGCCCACCACTACCTCTCCACCAGCACCCTCAGCTCGCCCGAGATCAGCTTTCTGCTCGGCTACAGCGACCCCAACTCCTTCTACCGGGCCTTCCACACCTGGACCGGCACCACCCCGGAGTCAATCCGGGCCCAGGCCGCGAGCTGACGGCCCCGAAGGCACAGCCTCCACACGGGCCAGAGCATGCTCCAGCAGCAGGCAACGGGCCGCCGCTCGCTGCCAGCCGGGCGCGCGTTCGCTGGACTCCCCGGCCACCTGCGCCACCGCTGACGCCAGCTCCAGCAAGCCCACCTCTCGAAGCGTGCGGGCGAGGGAGCGGCCCGTGGCGAGCTGGTTGTGGGTGAGCAGCTCCACACCCCGACGCGCGGTCTCCGCGAGCCAGCTTTGCGAGCGGGACACCGCCCGTTCGAGGGGGCCATCGGGGTCGGGCAACGCCATGACCGGCAGCGGCGGAATGGGCGCATCGTCGACGAAATCAACCACTGTGAGCTGGTCTTCGCCGGTGGCCAGCAAGATGGGTTCGGCGTGGAGGCGACCGGCCCGCAAGCGCAGCTCGGCGGTCATGAAGCGGGTGGATCCGGGATCGAGCAGTGCGGCGGCCAGCGCGGCGGGAGCACCCGGCGCCTCGGGACGCCACGCCGCGGACACCAGCAGGGGGTGGCCTTCCTCGTCGGCCAGCACGCCCCATACCACCTGCGCGCCCGGGTCGTAGGCGACCTGACGCACCTCACCCATGCGCACCACCGCCACACGAGATGCCCGCAGCCGAGGTGCGAGGGCATCGGGGGGACGGCTGGCGAAGATGCGCTGCAGCTCAGCGTAGTCGGCCCTTGCAGATGCCTCGAGTCGGCGGCCGGTGGACGGGACCAGAGCCGTGTCCAGTCGACGTCCGCCGCCCACCTCCACCAGACGGTTGGGCCGCCGCTTCGCCGCACGGGTGGTGAGGGTGCCCGCGGCCAGAGTCCGCACCGTGCTCCTTGCCAGCCGACGTTCCGCGATGACCGGACCCCGCGGTGCCGACCGACCCGGCTCCACGGTGTACTTTCGCTCCAGCACGAGGGTGTCGGGGTGGCCGTCGGCCCGCAGGAAGATGGACACGGTGCCCACCGCTCCGCGCACCCGGTAGCGCGCCCCCAGCGCACGCAGCACGAGGTGGTCGAGGGGCGTGGCCCCGGCGGGTCGGTCGCCGTGGAGGTGGCCCCGGGGCCAGTCGTCGCAGGGCCGGCTGCCCGAACGAAGGGCGAGCTCGGCGATGAGGCGCTGGATGTGGTCGACATCGGCGGTGGACCGGGCTTGATCGACCGCGTGGAAGGCCTCGGCCAGCTCGGACAGCAGGTCGGCCAGCCACACCCTTCGCGCACGCTCCAGGCGCCGGCGCAGAGCGGCCACCGGAGCCAGCAGAGCAGCCACCTCGCCCGTCCAGCCCCGTGCCACGAGCTGTCTCACCCAGGCCTGCAGCTCCAGCACGGCAGCCTCGGAGTGTTCACCGGGACCTCCACCCACGCTCACCGTGTCTTCGACGGGGGACGGAGACCGCTGGCGCAGGGCCCACACCGCCATCGCCACATGGGCACAGTCACCACCAGACCGGCAGTCGCACTGCACATGGGCAAGGTCCCAGGGGACCAGAAAGCGCACGGTGCATGTCGGCAGCCGCACGGCAGGGGGGACGCTCCACTGGAGGGTGGCGGAGTACCCCTGTCGACGGGCGCGCTCCGCCTGTCTCCACGCCCCGGAGCCCAGCCGACGCTGCAGCGCGTCGTCGTCGACGGTGCAGGCCGCCACCTCAGCCTGCGGACCGGTGGCACCAACAAGCGCCTGGTAGCCGAGAACGGCGCCGATCCGGTGCCGGCACACCCGCGCGGCAGCACAACTGCAGGAGGCGTCTCGAAGCGCGACATCCGGCGGCAACAAGGTGCGCACACCATCACCGAAGACAGCCTCCACCACACCATCTTCACGGACCGTGACCACCGGACCCCGGCCCCGCTCCAGGTCTCTTCGCGCCCGCTTGAGCAGGCCGCGGTTCGCGAGCACCACCAGCGCATCGTCGTCGAGCTGCAGAAGATCGGAACGGCTCATCGCTGGATCTTCTCGGCCAGCCAGAGGGCCAGCTCTCCCGGGGTCATGGCACCCACCTCGGCGCCCACCTGCACCAGCCTCGCCGCCAGCTCTCGGTCGTAGGCAGGGGCGGCGTGCCGGTCGAGGGCTGCGAGCCCGAGCACCTGGGTGCCCTGGGCGACCAGGCCGCCCACCGCGGACTCCAGTCGCCCGGGCTGGTCGCCTTCGTAGAAGTCGGAGATGAGCACCACGATGCTGCGCCGGGGCACCCGCACACACTGCGCGGCGTACTCCACGGCCCGCGCAATGAAGGTGCCGCCACCGAGCTGCACACCCATCAGAGTCTCGACGGGGTCGGCGACAGAGCCGGTGAGGTCGACCACCTCGGTGTCGAAGGCGATGAGGTGGCTGTCGACGCCCGGCAGCCCGTGGAGGATGGCGGCCGTGACGGCGGCGTGGACGACCGACTCCACCATCGAGCCCGACTGGTCGACCAACAGGATGATCTGCCAGCGATCGAGCCGACGGTGCCTGCGCTCGTGGAACCAGGTGCGATCGACCATGCGCAGCCGGTTGTCTTTCGCGGCGGGATCGACATGGCGCAGGTTGGCCCGGAGGGTACGGGCCAGATCCAGCGGCCCCCCTTTCGGGAACTGGTGGCTTCGCTGCCGGGCCACCAGCCCATGGAAGCGGGCGCGCACCGGAGCGGACAGCTCCTCCATGAGCCGCCGCACCACCTCCGCCACCAGCCGTCGGGCCGCGGCCAGGACCGCCTCGTTCATCAGGTGGCGGGTCTGCAGCACGGCATGGAGGAGCGCCTCGTTGGGCTCCACCCGCTCCAGCACCTCGAGATCGGTCACCACCTCGGCGATGCCGTAGACCTCCACCGCGTCGCGCTCCAGCCGCTCGATGGTGGCCTGCGGAAACAGCGCGTGGATCTCGTTGATCCACTCGGGCACGGTGAGCTGGCTCTGTTCGCTGCCACCGGTGCGGGGACCCGCTTGTCCGCCCTTCGGGGAGCGCCCATACAGCCACTCCAGCGCGGCGTCTGCGCGTGACATGGCGGACGGCATCGGCCGCTTCACCGACGCTTCCGCCGCCTCGCCCAGCACCAGTCGCCACCGCAGCAGAGGTTCGTCCATCAGCGACCCTCCGACCACTGCAAGGCCGCGAGCGTGGCGTCGACCGAGCCCTCCACACTCCGGGCGCGGGCCACCACCTCCGCCGAGACGTGGAGCCGACGGCTCAGACGCACCCCCCGGGCCCCGTGGCGGGCTGCGATACGCTCCGCAAAGGCGGCCCGCTCCCGGGGCGACACAGCCCGAAAGGCCACTCGAAGCGACGGCAGGGCGGCCTGAAAGACGTCGGCATCGAGTGCGGAAACAGCCTCGTCGAGGGCGTTCACGACGGTGTCATGGTGCAGCAGCTCGGCGCGTCCGACGGTGAGCAGCCCCACGAGCCAGTCGCCAGGAACGGCCACCCCCTCGATGCCCGAGACCGCCATCGATGCGGCCACATCAACCGACAGGTGGTCGAGCCGGAGCAGGGCCCCGAGGGCAGCCCCCCGCAGGTCGGCCGGCACCCCTCCGGGCGCGCGGGCCAGACGGAGCAGCACGGCGTCGACCCGTCCCGAAGGGGTCTCCAGGCGCTCCCCGAGCTGGAGCACGGCCTCCGCCACAGCGGCCACGGCGGCCACCCGCTCCCGTGCCAGAGGAGCGTCTCCCTGGATGCCCTCCACCAGCCACAACACCCGCCGCACGCCGGCATCCACCAGCCGCAGCACACCCGCACAGTCGGCCGCCGACAGGCCGGCATGGCGCACCAGGCCCACCAGCCCCACCAGACCGGAAGCCAGCTCGCCCAGGCGGTTCTCCGACTCGACTGCAGCACCGAGCGCAGCCAGCGCGCGGGCGCTCAGAGTGGGCAGCCCCGCCCGGACCGCGGTTCGCAGCAGGTGAACCAGGCCCGCCACCCCCTCGGCACTGCCCGCCTGCTCCTCCACCACCGCAGCCGCCGCGCTGGCCAGCGTGGGACCGTAGGCGGCGGCCTCCAACAGCGAGGCGTCGTGGTGCGGGCTTGCCTCCACCCGCACCTGCTGCGGCGAGGCGTCGACATCCGCCGTGACCCGCACGTAGCCGCCCACCCCGAGCACCAGCAGGCGCTCCAGGGCGAGCCGACGAGGCTCCGACTCGGCCTCTCCCACAAACAGCGTGAGGGTGCGGGGAGCGGGGCCGGCCCGGAGGTCGAGCTGTTCGAGAACCGCCTGCACATGGTGTACAAGGGGGGGCAGGGGGGTCACGGGGTCGAGCGCCCCGCGTGCATCGCCCGACATCGACGCCAGCACGGCCTCGACCACGGGGTGGGTGCCTGGCTGCAGCACCTGTCGCCGAGACCACGGCACAGGCTGGTCGAGGGCCCCCTTCACCCAGGTGGAGACGACCGCATCCAGCAGGTCGACCCTGGCCACCTCGGCGTGGCCCCGCAGCCGGGCGAGCGCACGGGCCTGTGTGAAGGCTGCGATGGTGTCGGCCACCGAGACCGGCTGTCCCTTGTCGCGCAGGTGGGTCGCGGTGTTGCGCAGGGCGGCGCGGGCGGCGGACTCGGCGCCGTCGGACCACAGCCATCGATACCAGGCGGGCGAAGGCATGCCGGCGGAGTAGCCGGTGAAGCTGTCGAGCCGGGCCTCGCTGTAGGGCACCAGCCAGGTCTGGTGGCGGGCCTCTTCGGGGGGCATCGGCAGCACGGGTGGCGCGCTGCAGGCCTCGGCAGCGCGCAACACGGGCGCATGAAAGCCCCCGCAGACCACCACCACAGGACCGCTGGAGTCCGAGGCCGCAAAGCCCACATGCGCGCCCATGAAGGCCTCGCGCAGGGCATCCGAGGGGGTCTGCGGCACGCAGGCACGCAGGCCATCGAAGTAGGTGCGCAGGCGCTCGGACAGGTGGTCGATGGCCGGAGGGGAGACGGGCTCGGGATGCTCGAAAGCAGCGTCCCACACGGCGTCTTGACCGAGCTCTCCAAGACCGGACTCGAGGGCGGGCAGGGGGTCGCGCAGGTGGCGGTCGGCGTAGCGATTGTCGAAGCGGGTGGGGACAGCCCACGCCGGCAGGTCGATGAAGCGCACGGTCACATCGTGGTCGAGCGCCCACCGCAGAGCCACCCACTCCGGGCTGTGGGCACAGAAGGGCGACCAGGATGCGTGCCGCCGCTCGCCGCTGAAGTGGAAGGAGAACAGGGCCAGTGGGGGACGGTGCCCCGCGAGGCCAAGCTCGGCGATCCGGGGGTTGAAGTCGGCGGGCCCCTCGATGAGGACGACCTCAGGACGCACCGTGCGCAGGCGGTGCAGCACCAGGCGGGCGCAGGCGGGGCTGTGGTGGCGCACCCCGATGATGTGGACCGATTCTGCAGGCATCAGGCCTCGGAATAGCCGGGCCACGGGACGCCTGCCGGACAGTTTCCGTCCGTGTCGAGCTCCGTCCGCGGTCCCGTCGACCCGACCTCGGGCGGGCTACAGGGCCGAAAGAGTGAGAGTCCAGAGATGTCCTCCCCCATCGCCTTCTTCGACCTCGACCACACCCTCATCGCCATCAACAGCGCCAAGGCGTGGATGCACCGAGAGCGCCGGGCCGGCCGCATGGGGCGCCGAGACACCGTGCGCGCCATCTTCTGGTTCGGCATGTACCGACTGGGAAAGGCGAAGATGGACGACGTCGTGCGCTCCGCCGTTCTCACTCTGAAGGACCAGGAGGAAGCGCTCTTTCGGTCCCGCACCCGGGCCTTCTGGCACGAAGAGGTCCAGTCCACCATCCGACCCGGTGCCCCAGCAGCCATCGCGCGCCACCGCAGCCAGGGCCACCGCCTCGTGCTGCTCACGGCCTCCTCCCGCCAGCTCGGTGATGCCGCCGCCGAACACCTCGACCTCGACGACGTGCTGGCCAACGACTTCGAGGTCGACTCGGGCCGCTTCACCGGACAGGTCCGCGAGCCCCTCTGCTACGGCGATGGCAAGGTGCACCACGCCCGCAGCTATGCGGAGTCCCGGGGAGTCGACCTCGCCGATTGCGCCTTCTACACCGACTCTTTCAGCGACGTGCGCACCCTGGAGCTGGTGGGCCGTCCGGTGTGCATCGCGCCAGATCCCCGGCTCGCCCGGGCTGCTCGTCAGCGGGGTTGGCCTGTGGAGGACTGGGGCTGATGGCCTGGAGTTCAGCTCACCGGGCCGACAGGTACAGCTCCCCCAGCTCCGTCAGCCTGCCGTCGGAGCCTTCTTCGATGAGGTCGCCGTGGCCGAGGGTGCCACCGCCGACCTTGGGCATGAACCAGGCGTAGCGGGCGAGGTAGGGCTCGGCCTCGAAGCGGGGCAGGTCGCGGGCGAGCATGGCGCCGGTCCTGGCCACCAACACGGCGGGGTCGTCGGAGCCGCAGTCATCGGAGGGGGCACCGAACTCGGTGAGGCAGACCGGCTTGCCGAAGTGTGCGCGGGCCCGGTCGGGGCTCAGGTGGGCCTGCTCCTTGAAGTCGGGCTCGTTGTAACCGAGCAGGTGCTTCGCCCCCGGCGGCACGTCGGCGAGGAAGTCGGCCCGGCTCACCGGCTCGTGCAGGCAGGCGTAGCAAGCACCCGAGCTGTTCATGCTCCAGTCCACCGACGCGCAGGCCTCCGCGCACACCCCACCGCGAGAACACCGACCAGCAACACCTTCCTCATGACGGCAGGCCGGTGAGTCGGAGCTCCTCGATGTCGATGCACAGCGCCCCCGTGGACGTCAGCGACAGCACGGTGCGCGAGCCCAGCAAGGTGAGCCCTTCGTCCACCAGAACGCCCAGTGGCAGCACCAGCTCGTGCCACTCGCCGTCGGCCTGGGACCGCAGCGTTTCCGTGAGCGCCACCTTCCCGCCGAAGCGCACGGACGTGTCGCCGAGCCGTCCCACCCGCAGCCGCATCAACAAGGCAAGGGGAGCGCCATCGCCCACCAGAGACACCGCGCGGGTGTCCTGAATGCCGATGGTGAGCGCGCCGGGGCCGGTCCACTCGATGCGCCTCGCGCTGCCCTGGAGCCCCCCGTCCACCGTCTGGAGGGTGAGTGCGCCGCTGGTGGAGCTGCCGCTGCCGCCCGCCATGCGGCCCTGGTCCTCGCCGTCGTCTGCCAGGCGCAGCTCCCAGCCCGGTCGCAGCACACCCCGGGCGAAGATCTCGATCTGACCACTGTCCTCACCGGGCATGCCTTCTTCGGGCAGCACCCCGAGCGGGTCGGCCTGCCCGAATTCCAGCCCGTAGCCGAAGGCGAAGCCGGCCCGGTCGGCATCTTCGGGGTGCAGCGCGGTGTCGCCGGGCACGGCCGGCCAGGAGAAGGGAAGTCGTCCGCTGACCGGGTGGTGTCCAAACAGCACATCGGCCACCCCGCCGCCCTCTCCGCCGGGGAGCCAGGCCACGAGAACAGCGTCGGAGCGGTTGATCTCGGCATTGCAGTACAGGGGTCTGCCCGTGAGCAACACGGTGACCACCGGCACCCCCGGGGCCTGCGCACGGATGCGGTCGAGCAGCGCGAGGTCTTCGGGATGACGGGTGGGGTGGTGGACGGAGGGGGCCTGCACGTCGCCCTGGCCCTCGGCGTAGGGGGTCTCGCCGATGACCGCGATGATGACGTCGTGTTCGCCACCGGCTGCAGCGCCATCCGGGCTGAGCTCGGCCTGTCCGCCCGCAGCCTCCACGGCCTCCGAGATGCCCTCGAAGAGCGTGCTGGCGTGGGGGAAGTCGTCTCGGGTGGTCTCGGTGCCCTGCCAGGTGAGGGTCCAGCCGCCGCTCTGGATGCCGAGGTCGTGGGCGCCCTTGCCCGTGACCAGCACCCGCTGACCGGGACTCAACGGCAGCAGCGCGTCGCGGTTCTTGAGGAGGACCAGGGACTTGCGCACCGCCTGTCGGGCCACCGCACGATGGCGGGGATGCCCGAGGAGGTCCTGTCGCCCGGCCAGCCGACGGGAGGACGGACGACCGCGGTCGGTGTGGGGACCCAGCAGCCCGAGGCGCATCTTCACCCGGAGGATGCGCGTGACGGCCTCGTCGACCCGCCACTCGGGAAGCACGCCCGACTCCACCTGCGCGATGGTGTTGGCGACGAAGGCCCGCCAGTCGTGGGGGACCATGATCATGTCCACGCCGGCCAGGATGACGGCCGCCGCCTGGGCGTTGGTGCAGCCGGGCACCTGGCCGTGGCCGTTCCAGTCGCCCACCACGAAGCCGTCGAAGCCCAGCGGACCGCGCAGCACCTCGGTGAGCAGGTGGTGCTGGCCATGCATCTTGTCGCCATTCCAGCTCGAGAAGCTGGCCATCAGCGTCTGGGCGCCCGCGGCGATGGCGGTGAGGTAGCCCTGGGCATGCAGCCGGATGAGGGTGGCCTCGTCGACCACCGTGTCGCCCTGGTCGACCCCGCCCTCGGTGCCGCCGTCCCCGATGAAGTGCTTTGCGCAGGCCAGCACCTTGGTGTGGTCGAGCAGGCGCGCGTGGCCCGCCTTGCCCTGGATGCCCTCCACCAGCCGACCCGCGTAGCTGCGCACGATGGCGGGGTCTTCGCCGTAGCTCTCGTAGGCCCGGCCCCAGCGGTCATCGCGCACCACGGCGAGCGTGGGGGCGAAGGTCCAGTCGAGGCCGGTGATGGCCACCTCGGCGGCGGTGAGCTGGCCGATGCGCTCGATGAGGTCGGGGTCTCGGGCCGCCCCCAGGCCGATGTTGTGCGGAAAGAGCGTGGCCCCGCGCACGTTGCTGTGGCCGTGCACCGCGTCGGTCCCCCAGAGGATGGGGATGGGCAGGTAGGCGCCTTGCGGGCCGGTGCAGTCCACCGAGGCGTCGTAGTAGGCGTCGGCGAGGGCCACCCAGTCTGCCGCTGTGGCCGCCCGGTTCTTGCCTGGCCACGACCCGCCGCCGTTGAGCACCGAGCCCAGGTGGTGCTGCTTCACCTCGTCGGGCGTCACGGCCTCGATCTCGGCCTGCACCATCTGACCCACCTTCTGGGCGATGGTCATGCGCTTGACGAAAACAGCCACCGCCGCTTCGATCTCAGGGTCGGGGGCGATGGCGCTGCGCACCTGGGGCCACAAGGAGGACATGGCTTCTCGACTCCATCGGGGGACCGACACTCTGAGCGCCGCTGGACGCAAGGCTCCGAGAGGACCCAGCCTACCCTATGTTAGTTCAATGAACAAAGTAAGCGGACCGCCCCTGGAGTCCCCCGGTGCACAGCAGTCCAGGAGGCCTGGGACCGAGCTGGCTGTCGCTCAGACCCGACGCTGCCAGTCGAAGGCCCAGTCGCCCGACTTCACGGCCCCCACGGTGTGCCCGCCCCCGCGCAGGCGCCAGCGGGTGGTGAGCAGGCCGTCGACCCCCACAGGTCCGCGGGCGTGGATGCGGCCGGTGCTGATGCCGACCTCGGCGCCCAGGCCGAAGCGGTAGCCGTCGGCAAAACGCGTGGAGGCGTTGTGGAAGACACACGCGCTGTCGACGATGTCGAGGAAGCGGCGCGCGGCCTCGGCGTCCTGCGTGACAATGGACTCGGTGTGGCCCGAGCCGTACTGGTGGACGTGGGCGACCGCCGCCTCGAGGTCGGACACCACCGCCACCGAGGCGGCCTTGTCCCCGTACTCCACCCGGAAGTCGGCATCCGCGACAATTCCGTAGCGACGGGCACTCTCATTGTCTCCATGCAGTGCGCAGCCGGCCTCCCGCAGGGCCTCCACCGCCACCCGCCCCGCTGTGTTGGCCACCGAGCGCTCGATGAGCAGGGTCTCCATCGCGTTGCAGGCCGCGGGGTAGTCGAGCTTGGCGTCGAGCACGATGCGGCGGGCCATCTCGGGGTCGGCGCCGGCGTGGAGGAAGACGTGGCAGACCCCCTCGGCGTGGCCCAGCACCGGGATGCGGGTGTTCTGTTGGATGTGGCGCACCAGGGCACCGGAGCCCCGGGGAATCACGAGGTCGAGCAGGCCGTCGAGCTCCAGCAGCTGGGACACCTCGGAGCGGTCCTCCACCAGGCCGATGGTGCCGGCGGGCACGTCGGGGGCGAGCGCCTCGGTGATGAGGGCGTGGAGCACGCGGTTGGAGCGCCGGGCCTCTCGGCCGCCCTTGAGCACGAGGCCATTGCCCGACCGGAGGGCGAGGGCCGCAATCTGGGGCAGAGCGTCGGGACGGCTCTCGAAGATCACCAGCAGAGCGCCAATGGGGGCGGTCACCTGCTCCAGCTCGAGGCCGTCTCCGAGGCGCGTGGCCCGCAGCACCCGACCGAGGGGCTCGGGCTGGTGGGCGATGGCGTGGATGCCCTGCACCAGGGCGTCGAGCTTGCTGTCGGACAAGGGCAGCCGGGCGGCCAGGGCGGCGGACATCGAGCCGGCAGCGACCATCTTGGCGGTGTCTTCGACGTCGGCGGCGTTGGCTTCGGAGATGCGCTCCCGGCCGGCGTGCAGGGCGTCGGCCACCCGGTGCAGCAATGCAGTGCGGGTGGGGGTGGACAGACGGGCGAGCTGGCGGCCCCCGTCTCGGGCGGCGCGTGCAGTGGCACGAACAGACATGTCGGCTCCGTTCACAGCAGGACGAGGTGGTCGCGGTGGACCAAGGGGGAGGCGGGGGCGGGGGTGGAGGCGGCGTGGGCAGCCAGGCCCCGGGCCAGAAGCTCGCCCTCGTGCACAATCTCCACCACGTCCCCAGCGGTGAAGCCTCCCTCGACCCGCACGACACCGACCCGGAGCAGGCTCGCACCGCGCTCCAGCAGAGCGGTGCGCGCGCCCGCGTTGATGTGGAGGGTGGCGGCAGCGGAGCCGGTGGCGAAGGCCAGCCAGGCCTTCCTGCGCGGCAGGCGCTGCGCGTCGGGGTGGGCGTCGAAGCGGGTGCCCACGGCCTCTCCGTCGAGGATGCGCCGGAGCACGTCCCGGTCGTCCCCGCTGCCGATGACGGCCGTCACCCCACCCCGGGCTGCAAGCCGGGCGGCATCGATCTTGCTGCCCATCCCGCCCCGTCCCACCGACGAGGCCGCGCCCTCCACAAAGTGGGTCTCGTCGGTGAACCGGCGGATGGGACGGGCCCCCTCGGTGCCCGGCGGCGCGGTGTAGACAGCGTCGACATTGGACAAGAGCACCAGCAGGTCGGCCCGGAGGTAGGTGGCCACAAGAGCGCTCAGGCGGTCGTTGTCACCAAACACCGAGCCCCTCTCGGGGCCCTGGTCGAGGGCGAGCTCGGCGGTGGACAGGGTGTCGTTTTCGTTGAGCACCGGCACCGCACCCAGCCGAAGCAGCCGCTCCAGAGTGGCCGTGAGGTTGTTGAACCTCTGCCGGAAGTGGAAGTCCTCCTCGGTGAGCAGCACCTGGGCACAGGTGGTGCCGAGCCGCTGGAAGAGGGCGTCGTAGAAGGCCATCAGCGCACCTTGACCCGCCGCGGCGCAGGCCTGCCGGTCGACCACGCCCTTCACCTGCGAGCGGTTGAAGCCGAGCCGCCGGGCGCCCAGCCCGACCGCACCCGAGGACACCAACAGCACATCGATGCCCCGGCTGCGCAGGTCGTGCAGCTGCTCCACCAGCGCCCCCATCCGACCGAGAGCGAGGCCCCCGTCGGGGCGGGCGACGACGCCAGTGCCGACCTTCACGACGACGCGGCGGGGGGTGGGCGGGGACATGGCGGGTCCTTGAGGCGGGGCCGGCCGGCCTATCCGTTTGCGGGGGCGGGGGCGCGGCCCGGCCCAGGTGGAGGTGCGGGGCCGCAGCCAGACCCGAGGGTCCCGGGAGTCGATGCACGGGAGACAGATAAGGTGCATTCCGGATACAACCTGCTGCATCCCGCCGTTCCGCGTCGGCCGAGTCGCCGGAATGGCCGTGTCAGTGCGCATTGCAGCTGCCGTCTAGCCGGCGGTGGAGGTCTCTTCCGGCCACCCGGCGCGCCACCGCATGAAGATACAGGCCGGCGCCCCGCGGTCGATAAGCGGGAAAACCCTCCTCGCGCGCTCCCGAACAGCCATGCCTCGCACCCGCCCCACCATCCTCGAGCTCGACCGAAGCACCATCGACCTCTCCACAGGCAGGGTGCAGGCCTCCACGGGCGAAGAGGGGCTCCTCACCCCCATGGAGCTGCAGCTGCTCGAGGCGCTGGCGGAGGCCCGAGGGGGCACAGTCACCCGCGAGGCCCTGCAGGCCAAGCTATGGGAAGAACCGTGGGACGGCCGTTCTCGCCGACTCGACATGTTGGTGCGACGCACGCGCATCAAGCTTGGCGACTCCACCCGTCCCCCCCGCATCATCCAGACCCGCTACGGCGCGGGCTTTCGCCTGGTGAGTCGCCGGCGTCCCGTCCCCACCCCGACCTCCGCCGACCTCGCCTCCATCCGCGCCCGCCTCCAGCGAGAACTCTCCGGGGTCGACGTCGACACCCTCGCCCAGGCCGTTCTCCCCATGCCGGGCCTCGTCGATGCAGTCGCCGCGCACGCCCCACACCTGCAGGGAGACGACCTGTGGCTGCACGCCCTCCGGCTCGTCCCCGAGGCCCGAGACGCATGGCTGCAGCGCATCCAGGCCCTCGATGGCCCCGCACACGACGCCTTGTTGCGCCTGGCCTGCTGTGCCGAGGGTGTGCCCCGTCGCTGGCTCGCCGAACAGGAAAGCGTGCTCATCCAGGTCGCCGGTGCGGTCCGCTCGACCACCCGCCTCTGCCTGCCCAGACCCTGCCAGCTCGCGCTTGTGGAGGGAGCCGCCCCCACCGAAGCGGTCAGCTGGTTCACCGGTCGGGTGGTGAGCGACGCGGGGGCCCTGCAAGCCGCCGCGCTGAGTCCCCGCGCCGCAGAAGCCCTCGCCCGAGGGGTCGACCTCGTCTCCTGGCTGGTCGCCCACCCGGCTCTGTTGGCCCGTGAGCAGGTCGTCCACGTCGTCGATTGCCTGTCCCCTCTGTACCGCTACTGCATCGGCCCCGACCGCATCGTGGCGCTCACCGATGCCCTCGAGCGGGTCCACGCCGGTGTCGACCTCACCGGTCCCGCCACCTACCTGCGCAACCGGGGCGCCCCCGCCCAGATGGTGGCCACTGCCGAACGCGCTGGTCCGCTCTGGGGTCCGGCCCTGGTCGCACGGGCCTACGGACGGGCACAACGCGCGCAAGAAGAGCTCGCACGCCACGCCGAGGAGGCCTGGTCGCGCGACCTCGTCTGGCTCGCCCACCACGCGGAACTCGGGCGCGCCATCATGCGCCGGGGTCGCACCGAGATGGCCGCCCAGATCGACGCCCACATGGTCAGGGCAGCCCGCCTCGGCCTCCGCGGACCCCTCTGGGAGGCCGATCTCGCTCTCGCCGAAGCCATCTTCCTGTACACCGACAGCGGCACGCCAGAGGCCGTCGAGCTGCTCCACCACGCCGCCGAGGAGCTGCGGTCGGTGGGCGCCACCGTGCGCGGCCTGCACGGGCTCTCGATGGCCACCGAGCACAGGGTGTCCACCGACGACCTGGACTGCCTCGACATCATCGACCGCTGCATCGCGGAGGCCCGGCAGATCGGAGCCCAGCGGGTGGAGGGCTGGTTCCTCGACTACCGGATGACCACCTTGTTCGCCTTGGGACAGACCGCGGCCGCCCGGCGCTGCGCCCTCGCCTTCCACGCCACCGTCGCGCGGTGGGACCCCATGGATGCGCGCCGATGGTCGACTCGGTTGTTGAGGGCCATCGACTTGATGGGCTCGCCAGACGACGCCGGCACCCGCGCACGCGCCGCCAGGGTGGGCCCCGTCTTCGCGGCTGCAGTGGAGCTGCTGGAAGAGGGAGCCGTGGGCGACGCAACCCTGCGGGCCGCCGAGGAGGTCGGCGGGGTGGTGCCCGAAACGTTGCGTGCCCTCGGCTCCAAAGACGCCGACAAGTGGCTGTCTGCGCCAGATCCCACAGACATCCGCTCGCGGCTCGACCCCATCGACCGGCGCCTGCTGAGGTGGGCCATGGCCCACACGCCCGGAGAGGCGTCCACCCACAGCCGCAAGGCCGGACACACCGCATAGGGCGTGGTGCAGGTGGCGCAGGCGGCTCGGGGCGGCAGTTTCAGGCGCATGGCGTCCTTGGCGTCGAAGGAGGGGGGGGCCCTCACCCTACGCGACGAAACCACCAAAGCGGCCTATCCAAGGCAATTGTGACGGTTGTTACATTCCGCGCCGGCTCAGAATCCGCCGCCCCAGTGAAGGTACAAGCCGCCCGCCGAGCTGTCGGCAGAGGTGTCGGCCCACAGCACCTCTGCATGGCCATCTCCGTTGAGATCACCCGCGTAGTGAGCCATCCCACGGTAGGGCTGGTAGGTCTGCACCGCGAAGCGAGCCCCCGCGACCGTGTACAGGTCGAGGGTGCCAGTGACCGGGCCATATACGAGCGCGACGCCGTCCTGGGCCACCGACTCATGGCTGGCGATGAGCAGCTCGCTGTGTCCGTCGGCGTCGACATCTCCGATGAGCTCGAGGTCGTTGCCGGTGTAGGTACCGGCAGCGGGAGCATCGAGCCTCGCGTGAAAATCGTCGTGCTGGAGCGTGCCCGAGACCGGACCGAGGAACAGACGGGCCGTGCCCCCCTCGCCATCGCCATAGGCGCCCAGCAGCAGGTCGTCGTAGCCATCGCCGTTGACGTCGCCGCCGGTGCTGCAGGCATCCGAGCCCACGAGGTCGACGTCGACGGCATCGGAGCCCTCGATCCGCCCTCCACCATCTTCGGTGCTCACCGCTCCGCTGAGCGGCCCATAGGACACATAGGCCAGGCCAGCGTAGTCGTCGGCCCAGCCGGCCGTGAGGGCCACATCGGCCAGGCCATCGCCATTGAGATCACCCCGCGCGTCAATGCCTCGGCCATAGAGCAGGTCGGCATCGGGTGCATGCAGAGTCGCGTGGGCGGCCGACAGGTCGGTCGCTCCGGAGACCGCGCCGGTGAAGACGTAGACGGTCTGGATGGCGGAGGCCGCAAAGAGCAGCTCGGGTGCCCCGCTTCCATCGAGGTCGCCCATCGTGATGCCTCGGCCGAGCGCGTCGTCGTAGCTCGACCCATCGAAGGTCGCGCCGGCACCGCTGAGGTCGGAGAGCCCCGATGGCGAGCCATACTGCACGTAGACACGTCCGTAGTCGCCAGCTCCGGTGGCGCCATGGGCCACATCGTCGAAGCCATCGCCATCGAGGTCGCCGGCGATGAGGTCCCAGCCCATGTACTGCCGGTCGGCCTCGCCCGTGTAGGACAGGTCGGCATCGGCACCCGCCACCGCACCCGCCAGCGGCCCATAGACCACATGGTTGTGGCCCGAGTTGAAGGCCAGGGCGTCGGAGTAGGGGGCGGCAGACACGATGTCGGCCACACCGTCCCCGTTGAAGTCGCCGGCCGCGGCGAACTGGCCATCGTAGTCGGAGCCCGACTCGCCCAGCAGCGAAAAGGCCGCATCAGAGCCCTGCAGAGAGCCGGTGAGCTCGCAGCCCGGGGCCACCCCGTCGCAGTCATCGTCGATGCCGTTGTGGCAGACCTCCACAGCCCCGGGATTCACCGCGGGGTTGGTGTCGTCGCAGTCCTCCCCGCCTGTAGTGAGGTAGCCAGAGGGCGCCTCACACGCCTCTACGGTGGCATCGCCCCCATAGCCATCGTCGTCGACGTCGGCCCAATACACACCGAGAACACCCTCGTCGACCTCACTGTCGCAGTCGTCGTCGAGGTCGTTGCACACCTCGGGGGCGCCGGGATGCATGTCGGGGTCGCTGTCGTTGCAGTCCTCGCCGAGGCTGTCGTCCGCCCACCCGTCGGGCGCCTCGCAGGCCTCCACGATGTCGGCCAGCACCACGTAGCCATCGCCATCTGCGTCGGCGTACCAGGTCGATGCGTCGGTGGGGTCCTCGTCGACATCCCCGTCGCAGTCGTCGTCGAAGCCGTTGCACAGCTCGGGCGCCCCGGGGAACACGGCCGCATCCGAGTCGTCGCAGTCTGTCGACGCGTCGTGCCCATCGCCGTCCTGGTCATCGACCTCCGCATCGATGCCATCCACGGTGCCAGTCGCATCCGCAGGCTTGTCGGTGCTGCAGGCTGCAAGGAAGGCCGAGGCCAGGAGCAGCGAGACGTGGGACTTGTGTTGGATGCTCATCCTACAGCCCCACCAGCACGGGCGCGGCGGCGGCACCCTGGTCGGTGGCAAAGGCCGTCACCGAGCCGGAGGAGTAGCCGGTGGCCGAGCCCCAGTAGATGTAGCTCTCCGATGCGTAGGTCTCATAGCTTGCGCTCGGAAACACCAGGTCGACGTAGCCATCCTCGTCGAGGTCGCCCGCTGCGGCCCACAGGGGCGCCAGCGTGGGCAGCGTGTCTTCATTCAGGTCGCAGAAGCCCGAGGTGCTGCCCCAGTAGATCTGCGAGTCGGTGACGTTTTCGGTGGAGTCGTCCCAGGAGGACGGGATGACGAGGTCGACATAGCCGTCTGCATCGAGGTCTTCGAGCAACAGACCGTAGGCGCCCATGGTGGGCAGCGCACAGCTGTTGGCGGAGCTGAACACGCCCGCGTTGTTGTAGTAGACGTAGGAGTCGCCGTCGTAGCCGGTACTGCCCCACAGGCTGCCGAACACGAGATCGTCGTCGCCGTCGCCGTCGACATCGGCCACCTCCACATCGAAGGGGTGGCTGGTGGGCAGGCCGGTGGTGGTGGGCGAGGTGAAGCGGTTGTTGTCGTTGGTGTAGACCGTGCTGTCGATCTGCCAGGCCCAGGTGTTGTCGGTGGTGTTGGCGAAGACGAGGTCGAGCAGGCCGTCTCCGTCGAAGTCGGCCGCCTCCACATCGCGGCAGCCGGCGGTGGCCAGGCTGGTGGTGTCGAGGGTGGAGAACTGGGAGCCATCGCCCCAGTAGATGGTGGAGTCGGGTTCGTAGAGGCCGCCGTCGGAGTCGTCGTAGTAGTTGCAGAACACAAGGTCCTGCTCACCGTCGTTGTCGAGGTCGGCGGCGGTCATCTCCCAGGCACCGTAGGTGGGGAGGTCGGTGCGGGCCGTGGTGCCATACCCAGAGGCGCTGCCCCAGTACACATACGAGTCGAGCTTGAAGCCCGAGTTGCCGCCCGTCGAGCTGTTGGCGAACACGAGATCGGTCCAGCCATCGCCATCGAGGTCGTGGAGCAACACAGCGGTGGCGCCGATGGTGGGCAGGTCGGTGCGGTCGAGGTCGGAGTGTCCGGACGCGCTGCCCCAATACACATACGAGTCGACATAGCGGGTGCCAGACGCGTAGGAGTTCACCACGACGATGTCGACATAGCCGTCCTGGTCGAGGTCCTCGGCCTGGGTGTGCCAGCCGCTCAGCCCGGCGAGCTCGGTCGCACTGCCGGCGAGGTAGTCGGGGCCATACAGCAGGAAGGTGTCTGCATCTCCATAGGAGCCGTCGTCGTCCCAGTAGCCCACAGACACGATGTCCGGCTGGCTGTCACAGTTGAGGTCGGTGCACACATCGAGGCCGTCACAGTCGGTGTCGATGCCATCGCCGGGGGTCTCGGTGGCGGTCGAGCCGGGGAAGACGGTGGGATCGGTGTCGTCGCAGTCGGTGGCGTCGAGGGCTGCGTTCGCGGGGGCGGTACACTCGGTGCTGATGTTGGCGGGGTCGGCGAAGTCGTCGCCGTCGAGGTCGAGCGTCCAGGGCCCCCCGTCGGTGCCGTCTTCATCCACCGTGCTGTCGCAGTCGTCGTCGACCGAGTTGCACAGCTCGGGGGCGCCTGGGAAGGTGGTCGCGACGCCATCGTCGCAGTCGGTGTCATCGCTCACTGTCCCGGCGGGAGCGGTGCAGGCCTCGGTGGACGCACTCGCATCGCCGAAGCCGTCGCCGTCGGTGTCGTCGTAGAAGGTGGTGGTGACCCCCTCATCGATGTCGCCGTCGCAGTTGTTGTCGACCTCGTCGCAGACCTCGGCGGCGCCGGGGTTGATGGATGCGTCGGAGTCGTCGCAGTCCCCCCCATCATCGGTCCAGCCGTCGCCGTCGGCGTCGGTGCCGGTCAACGCGGCGATGTCGACCGTGGGCTCAGCGGACTTCGCGCTGGCGATGGGCTCCTTGTCCCCACACGCAGACAGGGGGGCGAGGCACAACAGCGGCCAGAATGGAACGAACGGACGGCGGGGCATGGGGGTCTCCTCGGTCTGGCGACGACAAGTCAAGGCGGACGCGTCCCACCCTCCCAACAAAGAGGAAGGGGGGGGGAGGCTGCTCGGCCGACCAGAATGACGACCGCTACGCGGGCTGTCCACCGGCGTGACAGCGACGGACTTACACCACCCTTACACAAAGGGAAGCCCCCGTGTGGCGTGGTGGGATGCATTGCGCCTGAACACGCCTCTCTCGTCAAAACACCCTGACTGACGCCGTCCCCACAGCTGCGGTGCGCCGACGGTTCGAGGGATGCTACCTATACCACCTTGCACAACATTGGTTCGTCTCAGGGCGCAGGGCGGGCATCCAGCTCTGCATCCGGCGGCGGGTGGAGTCGGTCGAGGTCGAGCTCGAGGGCACGCGCGAAGAACAGCACCTGCTCGGCCACCGTCTGGTCCCACTGGGGCACGCCGAAGACCGCGTCGGCCGCCTCTCGCTCCTTTCCGTCGAGGTGGCTGATGTGGGACGGCCACGGGTAGGTGCGCAACAGGACGGGGCCACCTTGCACGTCCTGCCACGACGCCGCCAGCTTGAAGCTGTGGGAAGGGGTGACCGTGGGGTCGGACTCGCCTGTGGTGATCCAGATGGGCGGCAGTCGCGCGGGCTCGGCATGCACCGGTGAGATGGACGCCAGCACCCGCCTCTGCTCGGGAATCGAGGGGCGACCATACTCATCGGGCCACCACCGTCCCATCGCGGGTCCTCGGAGGAGGTCGTGCACCCCCGAGCCAGCCAATACAGCGCCGAACATGTCGGGATTGCGCACCACCGTGGCCGCAGCCGTGAGTCCTCCATTGCTGAAGCCACTCAACACGAGCCGGCCCGGCGACGACCAGCCCGAGTCGACAAACCACTGTCCAGCCGCCGCCACATCTTCATAGGTGAGGGCCAGATCGGCCTTTCGGGCCTGCTCATGCCACTCCTCGCCCCGCTCTCGGCCGCCCCGCGCGTGTACGGTGGCGATGATGCCTCCCAGCTGAAGCCACAGCGTCTCGCCCGTGCCCACATGGGTGCCCACCGAATTGCCGAAGCCACCGTAGGCCTTCAGCCACACCGGCGTGTGCTCATCGGGCACCAGTCCCTTCGGCATCACCATCGACACGGGCACCTCGGTGCCATCCGCGCTCACCGCCAACACCTGCTCGAAGTGGGCTGGCACCCCGAACACCCGAGACTGCACCGGGGTGTACTCGCCCGCGCGGGTGCGCGCCCAGATCTGCTGGCCCCGGGGGGAATAGGCCTGAACCAGGGCGAGCTCGCCCGTTGTGTTGGACAGCCATGCATGGGAGAAGGGCCCGCGCACCGGGGTGGTCACCGACGCGCTGTCTCGGGTGTGCTCGGTGAGGCGCACCGCGCCATCGACCGTGGTCGTCACCACAAAGCGGTCCCCCACCCAGGCCACGCTGCGAAAGGGCTCCAGCTCGGAGTCCTCCAGCCAGGTCTGCCAGCCTCTGGGCCGCGACCAGCCCGGCGACAAGGCGACCACACGTTCGTTCTCCGCCGCGCCCTTCTCCACGCGCACCATGAGCTGGTGGGTGTCCTCGTGGTAGCCGGCCCAGCGGTACTGGATGCGGGGCAGGCGGTAGCGGCGCGTCTGGCCGTCGACGACGAGGCTGTGGGGCCGCCACTTCTTGGCGGAGACGGTGCACCGACGGGCCCGCCACACGACCACATCGCCGTTGCGTTGGTTGGCCCGAGACCAGCAGCCCAGCCGTGCAAGCAACACCTCCTGCTCCTGTCCCGCAAGGTCGAGTCGCGTGATGCGCGTGTGCTTGAAGCGGCGCTCGGTGAACAGCACGCTCTGGCTGTCGTCGCTGAACTTCGGGTAGCCGCGCCTGTACTCACCGAGGGACAGGTGGCTGTCGCTGCCCACCTTGGTGAGGAACAGCAGACAGGGCTCCAGCTTCTTGTTGGGGTCGAGGGGGTCGGGCTCGGGGCGACGCCGTCCCCACAGCACCCACTGTCCATCCGGAGACAGCTCCTTTTCGCAGAGTCGCCACCAGCTCTCGGTGCCCGTGTCGGCGAGGTCGATCTCGTAGACACCCGAGGCCGACTCGACCTGCAGGCTGGCGTGGTAGCGCCACAGCTTCATCTCGGGCTCGCTGCCGTTGCCGGGATCCGGATGCGACTCCGACACCAGCAACACCCCTTCCACCGCATCCAACACCGTACGTCGCTTCGACATCTCGACTCGCCACATGCGGGCCAGCTCCACGACACCGTCGAGATCGTCATTCTCATCGAGCCATTCCAGAGCGGCCCCGTTGCGTTCGCCCGCCCACTCCACCACCTCCTCGTCGTCGGGGTCCTCCAACCAACGCAGGCTCCGGTCGTCCGCCGCGAGCGCAGAGGCCGCCAGTGCGACAGCGAGGATGTGGGACATGGGGCCTCCGGGCTTCCGAAGTGTCGAACGAGCGCAGTCCGACACGCAAGCCGAGGTGCGACATCCGCAGAGTCCATCGCGGTGTCAGCGCAAGGGGCACCAAGACGCTCACCCACGACTCGACAGGCGCGACAATGACGCAGCACAGCCCATCTTGGCAGCCATCTGGGCAGGAACCATCTCCCCGGCCCAAGCTGTAGACTCGTCCCACCGTCCCCTGAGCTGGAGTGCCCATGTCCCGGTCCGTCGTGTTGCTGCTCCTGGCCACCACCGCCTGCGGAGGCCCCAACCCGGCCGACAAGGACGATGCCAGCCTCGACGACCGCCTGCGGGGACCTGGAGAGGGCCTCGCCTCCGACGCCATCCCCGACCACGACCCCGATGCCTATGGTGAAGACGCCATCGAGATGCTGGGCGAGGTGGCCGTGTCCACAGACCGCCTGCTGCTGGGGGTCGCGCCGGATGCCACCGTTGACCAGATCAATGCTGTGCTCACCGAGCTCGACGCGTCGATCCTGGGCGGCGCACCGGCGGGTGGACTGCTGGTGCTGCAGGTGGCCGAAGGCACCGCCGAGGCGGCCCAGGACACCGCCGAGGCCGCAGTCGGCGTGGCCATGGCGATGGTCGACTTCACCTTGGAGACCGAGCGCATGGGGAAGGCCCACGACGCGGGCGCACGCGAGGAGGACAACGGGTGCAGCACCGCCTCGGAGCACTGGCGGTGGGACGACAGCGGCGTCGGGCGCATCTCGGAAGGGGGCTGGGACAGCGCCACCTGGCAAGGTGCAAGCTGGGGACTCAAGCACGCCCGGGTGCCGCTCGCCTGGAACCTGCGCGACCACATGGTCCGCGAGAACAACCCACCTGCCATCGCTTTCGTCGATGCGGGCTTCTGGGCCCACGGCGACCTGCCCGGCCTCCCCGTGTCCGACCCCGACTCTGGCTCCCACGGCCTCGCAGTGGCTTCGGTGGCCGCCGCCGGCTTCGACGACGGCCAGGGCATCGAGGGCGTGTTTCCCCGGGGAACCAGGCTCGAGAACACCTTGCTCACCGCATGGTTCAAGGACTCCTCCGGTCCTCGGGTGTGGTCGTCGCGCGTGGTCACCCACGGCGCCCGACTGCTCGGTCAGGGGGCCGCCGTCCTCAACAGCTCCCAGGGCATGTCTCGCGCCTACGCCGCTTCTCCCGGCGACACCTCCGCCATCCAGGGGCTCGTCGCCAAGGAGTCCGCCGCCTGGGCCGCAGCCGGCGCCGTCCTTGCGAGCGACGGCCACCACGACTTCCTGGTGACCTGCTCCGCAGGCAACTCAGGTCCCTGGTACGCGGCCGAGTGGAACTCCGGCTGTGCGCACCGGGCCGCCCAGGGCGACACCCACTTCATCTCGGTGGAGGCCCTGACCGCACCGGGCAACGCTCTGGCCGACTTCAGCGGAAAGGGCGCCACCATGGCCGCTCCCGGCGAATGCGTGGGGGTGGCGGTGCCCGGCGCAGACACGGAGTGGGCCTCCGACAGCGGCACCTCCTACGCCGCACCCTTCGTGGCGGGCGTGGCCGCAATGGTGTGGGCCGCCGACCCCTCCCTCGACCACGGACAGGTGCGCCAGGCACTCCTCGCGGGCGCGCATCCCGCCGTGTCCGAGGTGTCGCCGCGCGTGGACGCTCTGGGCGCATTGCTGGCCATCGACGACCTGCAGGGGGACCGCCAGCTCCAGACCGCCCTCGCCGACGTCGACGACACCACCCCCGACGGCAACCTCCGCCTCGTCCCCGAGGGCAGCGGGCTGGCGGCCACCGGTCCAGTAGATGGCCTGCGTGGCGACGGCTGCGTCGACCTGTCCGACCTGAGGGCCCTGCGCGACGCCATCCTCGACACCCGCGCAGGCTTCGATGGCGACGCCCTCAACGGTCCCTCCGACCACTTCAACCGCGACCTCAACGCCGATGGAGTGGTGCTTCCCGGAGACGCTGGCGACCATCCCCACGATGCGGACGACGAGCGGGTGTGGTCCCGCTTCGACCTCAACGGCGACCTGATCGTGGACGAGCGAGACATCGCCGTGATGGCCGAGGTGTGGGGCGCCACCGACGCAGACCGCTGCGAGACCGCCCACACCGGCGGCATCGCGGCGGCCGACCTCCACCACTGGGTGCACTCGGTCGACATGTGGGTGGCCGTGCCCGAGGCGAGCGAGCCCCTGGTGCGGGTGACAGGGGCTTCCGCCGTGGTGGCCACCCCGGAGTCGCGCCACGGGAACCGCGTGCTGGTGACCGCTCTGCTCCCCTGCGAGGGGGGCCACGACGTGCGCACCTGCCTGCACGACGATGCGCACGGACTGCCCGATGTGCAGTGCAATACCCGCCTGGTCGGGGCCGGTGCAGATGAGTCCGTCGACGAGCTGACCGCTGTGGTGAGCGAAGAAGGCCTCGTGTTCCTCTCACGGGACCACGACCTGTATGACGCGCCTGTGCGCATCTTCGCCGGAGACGGAGGCGACTGGGGCGACGGCGTGCCCCTGCCCGACAGCGACGACCTCCACCACACGAGCGGACTGCCGGTCGCCCTTTCGGCAGATGGACACGACCTGCTCTTCGCGGGCTGCAGCGGGGAGACGGTGACGGACTGGCGGAACGCCCACTGCATCGCCCGGGTGGACATCCGCAGCGGGGGCCGGTCGGACACCACCCTCGACGCCGAGCTGTCCGACCTGCACTTCCTCGACTCCGCATCCGACGGCCGTCGCGTGATGGCCGCCCGCCACAGCGCCGGCTTCGAGCACTACTTCGTGCTCCACGACGACAAGCTGACCCCCACCACACTCGACCTCGCCGACCACCGCGTCATCGCAGGCCAGTGGTCGGCCTTCGGACCGCGCCTGCACCTCCCGGGCCAGGTGGTGAGCTTCGGCGGCTTCGACGACGACACCGACTCCAACGGCGTGCATGTGTCCACCACCCATCCGGTGCTCGCCTGGGACACCGAGGCCGAGGCCGCCGTCTGCCTCGACTACGACGACCGGCAGCTCACCGGGGTGGACCGCGCCATCGTGGCCAATGGTGCACCGGTGTCGGTGGACGGCCTGGTGGTCACGCGCCCCTATGGGACCCCCACACCCGGCACCCAGGTGGTTCGGCCGGGCGAAGAGGCAACACTCGACCTGGCGGACATGACCGCGGAGTTCGTGGCCTGGTCGCCGGACGGACGCAGTGTGGCGGTGGCTGCCGCCGGACAGGGCACCGTGGTCACTCTGCTGGGCGCCGGCGAGCAGTGGGCCGACGCCACCCTGGCTGTGCAGGATGAGCTGGCCGACGTGGCCGGCACGCTTCGATGGTCGCCCGACGGCACCCGCCTGCTCGTGGTCGACGATGCCGCCCTGTCCTGGGGCTCCGCCGATGTGTGGATCTATGACGCGACCACCGGCGACCGCATGAAGCTGTCCCACACCCACGAGGTGGCGGCCGGGACCCCCGTGTGGTCGCCGGATGGTGGCACGGTGGCCATCTCGAGCTGGATCGATGAAAGCATCGTGTGCGACGGCACTCCCGAGGCCGTGCGTCACCTCGACATCGTCACCTTCGCGGCCGACACCGGAGCAGCCACCCGGCAGACCGACACCTTCGCCGCGGTCTCCCCGGGGCGCGAGGCCTGCGGCGCGATCTTCCCCACCCACGAGTGGATGCCCCTGTGGCGATAGGCGGAGGGACCGGACCCGCCCACCACGAGCGCCCCATGGCCCCTGACGTCCATCCACTTGGCTGCGACCCCCTCACCTGGGAGGACGATCTGCGACAGATGCAGGCCAGGGCCCTGCGCGAAGCCCGCATCCGGGCTGGCCTCACGCCGCTGCTGAGCGAGCACATCCCCATCGGCACGCTGCTCCTCACGCTCCTGGCCGCCGGGGGGCTGTGGTGGGTCACAGGCATCGTGTGGCTGTCGGTGGGCGGGGCGCTCCTCGTGCCGATGGGGCTGGTCGCGGCCTTCGCGCTCACCCAGGTGGAGGCCTGCGGACGGGGAGGGGCGGCCGACCGCCTGTTCATCGAGGAGCTGATGCGCCTCGACCAGCTGTGCTTCGAGGTGGGCGCGCCGCAGCTCGACTGGCCCGAGGTGCCCGCGGCAACGGTGTATGAGTGGCCTCTGGCGGAGGCGCCTCGACTGGTGGAGCGCTGGCGACTGAAGGCGGAAGCGCACTTCGGATGAGCGGGGGAACCCAGGCGACCCGGCAGGGTCGGAGCGGGCAGCACCTGGAGTCCACCATGCTCGCCACCTTCGCCTTGCTCGCTTTCACCTCCGCCCAGGACCGCCCCGTCGTGCTTCTCGACGCGCTCGAGGTGGTCGGCGAGGTCCAGACGCGCCGCGTGTCGTTGTTCGTCAGTCGGGCCGCGCTCGACACCGACGCGCGCCTGGAGCTACGGGAGTCCTTCGTCCCCTGCATCGTGAAGACGCTGGAGCAGCCGCCGTTGTAGCGATGGAGGCCCGAGGTCCCATGTCTCCCCAACGCTGGCCCGCCCGGCACCTGGCCCCCCGCGCGCACGCCCTCGACACCGAGCCTGCCGAGCTCCAGCGTGCCCTCGACCGAGCCTCCCGCGATGGCATCCTGGGCCTGCGGGCCGCTTCCGAGCTCGGAGGACACGCGCTCGGTCCCAGCGACTTCGCCCGTGTGCAGGTGGAGATGGCCCGTGCCAGCGGCACCTTCGCATTTCTACAGACCCAGCACCAGGCCGCGCTGGGCTTCGTGTCCCGAGGGGACGGCACCGTGCGACGCTGGCTTCCCGAGCTGGCCACCGGCCGCGTGCGGGCAGGCATCGCCTACGGCTGGCTACGACGTCCCGGTCCTCCCGCCGTGCGCGCACACCGCGAAGGAGGGGGCTTCCGGCTGCGCGGCAAGGTCCCCTGGATGACCGGCTGGGGCTACTTCTCGCACTGCGTGACCGCCGCTCGACTCCCCGATGGCCGGGTGCTGCTGGCGTGGTTGGACCTCCAGGATGCTGGTGTGAAGGCATCGGCACCCATGCGGCTGGCGGCCTTTGAAGCGGCCCGCACGGTCGCGCTGGAGGTGGACGCCCATGTAGGTGAAGACGACGTCATACAGGTCGTCTCGGAGGACTGGTTGCCCCGCCGTGACCCCAGCCGGGCCGCTCCCCAGGCTGCCTTTGTGCTGGGCCTCGCGTGGGCAGGACTCGACATCGTGCGTGGAGTGGACGCCCAAGACCCCGCGCTGCACGGACTCCAAGCGCAGGTGGAGCAGGTGGACCGGGCCGTGTTCGCACGCATTCGGGACGGCGGAGACGGGCACGAGGTGCGCGCTCAGGCCATCGCCCTCGCGGGACGTCTGTCGCTCGCCGCCATCGCCGCCTCCTCCGGACGCGCGGCCCTCCACGACCACGCCGCACAGCGGGTCCACCGCGACCTGCTCGGCTTCACTGTGCTGTCCCAGACGCCGGCCGTGCGGCGGGCCACCCTCGATGCGCTGGCCCGGACCTGAGCGCCTTGACCGATGCCGGTCCGGGTGATGGGCAACAGCGGGCGTCTTCCGGCGAGCGGGTAGGCTGAAGGACCCGGAGGCCCCATGCCACCCTCGCCGTCCTTGTCCGACAAGCTCCTGGCCCGGCACTGGTCCGACCCCATCGCCAGGGAGCTCGTGGCAGTGATGACAAGCCCCACGGGCACTACTTCCTCGGGCTTTCCCTTCCTGCAGCCCTCCGCCTGGCGACGCCTGCGGGACTGGGTGCCCCACATCCTCGACGCCGGCCCACGGGTGCTGGAGCGGGTCGGCCGACTGGTGGACGACGGGGCCTCGGCTGAGGCCGGACGGGTGGTCCGACAGGTCGTGCGCTCCGCTGCGGTGACCGCTCCCCCCGACCTCTGGCTCGCACGGCATGTGCTGGGTGCACTTCACGAGACCGGCGTGCTGCAGCGGCTCGGGGCCGGAGAGGTGGTGGTGCCCGGCGACGACGGGGTGCTGCGGGCCGAGGAGCTCGCCATCGACTTGCGCTTCCTGTTGTCCCGGGGCTGGCTGGTTCGGGCCGGAAGGGGCTTTCGCCTCGCCGAGAATGCCCATGCACAGCAGCTCACGGCCCTCGGTCCCGTGCCCCTTCCCGCCGGCGTCTCCGAGCTGTGGCGCCGCGCCATGACTGGCGAGAACACCGATGCACTGAATGTTCTCGATGTCGACCACATTCGCGTTCCCCACGCGCGACAGCCCGGCATCTGGGCGGCCACCGCCTGGGAGGTCGAGCTCGGCTACCGTCTCGTCCCCCTCATCGTCGCCCTCCGAGCGGTGTCCCCCGAGATGGACCTCGCCTGCGTGCCCGAGGTCGGTCGCCGCATCCTCCAGGCCGCCGGCGCCGGAGAGCGCGTCCTCCAGAGGGGACCGGGACCATTCGGCATCATCGAGGCCTACCATCCCTACATGGGGGCGTTGCCGCGGGTGCTCCGAGAAGGCCGTGGTGCGGTACATGTCGACCGGGCCACCAACATTGCTGCAAGCCAGGCCGCGAACGCCAAGACCTTCCGTCGCGCCCACGACGCCCTCGACCGCTTCTGCGCCGACACGGGCTTTCGCTACCGAGTCTTCATCGAGCATGCGTTGGGTCGGGGGGAAGCGGTGAGACAGCGCATGGCCCGGGGACCCGCGGGGCTGCAGTATGTGGGGGCCGACCTCGAAGACGCCGCCATCGACGCTGCAATGGCCAGTGGAGACATGCCCGACGACATGGTGTTCGTGCGCAATGCCGACATCGGACGTCCCGACACCCTGCTCGCCGGCATGGGCGACATCCCGAGCGAGGGCGCCGTGTTGATGGTGGGCAACGGCTTCCACGAGGTGCGGGGGCAGACCGACGAACGGATGGTGGAGGTGTTCCGCGGCTACGAAGAAGCGGGCCTGCTGCTGCTGTTCACCGAGGAGAGCGCGCTGTCGGTGGACGACTTGCTGGAGACCGCCTGGAACACCTACCACGCAGGCTTCAAGTACGTGCACGAACGCTCCGGGCAGGGCCTCCGGCCCGCGTCACCCGCCCTGCCGTCGGCCTTCGGTGGACCTCTGCCGGCAAGCTGGGTCGAGTGCGCCACCCGCGCTGGCTACGTCTATGCCGACCGCTACTGCGCCCGCAGCCGCACCATCTACCCCACCACCCCACCCAGCGGGCAGAACCCGTCCATCAGCGTCACCCACTTCTTCGTGCCCCATCGAATTGCCGGGTCGCTTGGGCTGAAGGGCTGAGCACCGCCAGGTCGCGGACAGGCCTCGGGGGAATCGGGATAGTCGCGCCCCAAGCCTGGAGCGACCATGATCAAGACCCGGAGACTCAACCGCCTCACGGTGTTCAAGTGGGGCCTGGCGATGTCCCTGCTGCCTGCAGTTTGGGTGGTCGTCGTCTTCGTGCTCTACGCCATCTTCGGCTACGAGTTCCTGCGCGTGCCCTTCCTGCCCATCGCCACGGTCGGCACCGCCGTCGCCTTCTATGTGGGCTTCAAGAACAACTCGTCCTACGACCGCTTCTGGGAGGGACGAAAGATCTGGGGTGGCGTCGTCAACGCCAGCCGCAGCTGGGCCAACGGCGTGCTCGCCTATGTCGATCCCGACGGACAGCACCCCGAGCGGTCCGCCACCCACACCGAGCTTCTGTACCGGCACCTCGCCTGGATCAACGCCTTGCGCCTGCAGCTTCGGCGCAAGTCACGCTTCTTCCACAAGCCGGCCATCACCACCGCCCAGCGCCTGCGCAAGCACGGCGACCACATGCGCAACGACTGGGACAAGGAGCTCGCCCCCTTCTTGAGCGACGCCGAGCTGGCCGACGTCTCGAAGAAGTCCAACTCGGCCACCCACGTCGTGGCCACTCAGGGCCAGCAGCTCGCGCGCCTCGTGGAGGATGGCCGACTCGACAAGTTCCATCAGATCGAGCTGATGAGCCTGCTCACCGAGCTGTACACACTTCAGGGCAAGTGCGAGCGCATCAAGAACACGCCCTTCCCCCGCCAATACGCCGAATACAGTCGTATCGTCACGCGGGTGTTCGTGTTTCTGGTGCCGCTGGGCATGCTCGATGTGTTTGGAGACCACATCCGCCAGACCAACCCCGAGGAGCTGATGCTCACGGGCGAGACCTGGATGTGGGTGGCCCCGATGCTGTTGGCCTCTGTGTTGGTGTCGTGGGTGTTCCAGTCGATGGAAGGCATCGGAGACGCCAGCGAGGACCCCTTCGAGCGCAGCATGAACGACGTGCCCATGAACGCCCTGTGCGTCACCATCGAGCGCGACCTGCGGGAGCTGCTTGGAGAGACCGAGCTGCCCTCGCCCGAGCAGCCCATCGACGGCATCCTGTACTGACGACAGGGGAGCCAGAAAGAAGGTGGCCCGGTGATCAGCAGCGCGGCCCGCGTGGAGGTGGCATCGTACAGTCCCCCGGATGCACCATGAACACGCGCACGGGGTCTCTTTCGAGCTCTCGGAAGCCCAGCCGTCGATAGAGCCCGCGGGCGGCATTCACCCGGTAGACCGACAGCCAGAGGGGCACGCCATCGGCCTGCGCTTCGGCCATCAAGGCGCGCATCACTGCGCTTCCAAGCCCGCCACCGTGGTGGTCGGGGTGCAGCACAACGAGGTCGAGCCAGTGGTGGTCGGCGTGGACCTCGGTGCGAGCCCAGCCCACACACTCGCCGTGAACCAGCACCATGCGTGTGTTCTCGACCACCCACTCCGCGCGACACTTCGCCCGTGCATCGGGGGACCAGCCGCCCGCCGTGCGGGTCACCAGCTCGGCAAAGCCGGCCTTCTGGATCTGCCAGGCAAGGGGCCAGTCGGTGTCTTCGGCGGGACGGAACAAGAAGTCGGGCATGGGTTTCGGGTATCCTTCGGCGCCGGGGAGGACGATGCCCGACACCTTTGGCCACACCTGGATGACCGAGTCGATGCACTCGGAGCGCGCCACGGAGCCGATGGTGGGCAACCGCTGGGTGCTGGGCGAACAGCTCGGCGAAGGTGCATTCGGACGTGTCCTGGCGGGGAGCGACAAGCACACCGGCGAGCAGGTCGCGGTCAAGCTGCTGCGGGAGCTTCCCATCGGGCACCGTCCCCGCCTGCAACGGGAGCTGCGGGCCCTGAGGCTCCTCGACCACCCCGGCGTGGTGCGCCTCCTCGCCGACGGCCCCACCGAACAGGGCCACTACATCGTGATGGAACGCCTGCCCTCGGTGAGCTTCCCCGGTCCCGGCCCGCGCGACTGGGAGCGCCTCCGCCCCGTCGCGGTCGGTCTATTCCAGGCGCTCGCCCATGTACACGACCAGGGCATCGTCCACCGAGACCTCAAGCCCGGCAACGTGCTGATGCGTGACCAGCAGCCCGTGCTGCTGGACTTCGGCCTCGCCCGCGGCGACGACATCGGCTCCACCATCACGCGCACCGGCGCCCGAATGGGCACCCTTCGCTACATCTCTCCCGAGCAGGGCTCCGGCGAGCGGGTCACGCTGCACACCGACCTCTACTCCGCCGGCCTGATGCTCTACGAGGCCCTGTCCGGCGGCAAGCTCCCCCACAAGGCCTCGGGCTCCGCGGAGCTGCTGCGCCTGAGAATCGCGCGCCCTCCCCGACCGATTCGCGACCTTGTGCCCGGCCTCGACCCCACCGCCGCTGCCATCGTCGACGCCCTGGTCGCCCGAGACCCCCAGGACCGTCCCGCCCACGCCCACGCCGTCCTCCAGCTGCTCTCGGAGGGCACAGCCCACGCACTGCCCTGGCTGGGAAACACCGCCTTCCTCGACGACATCGTGGACCGCCTGACGCAAGGCGAGACGGTGAAGGTCGGAGGTGTGCCCGGCTCGGGTCGTTCCCGCCTGCTGCAGGAGGTGGCCGCCCGAATGCCCCACCGCTGGCTGGTTCCGGGACGACGGCCCTTCGAGTCCCTGGGCTCGCTGGTGTCCGACCTCGACATGAGCGACGTGAGGAGCGGCGGAGAAGCCCGTGCGCGGGTGCAGAAGCGGCTGCCCACCGACGCGGTGCTGCTGGTGGACGGGGTGGCGCTGGACTGGTCGACCCGCAGGCTGCTCAACGGCTTCACGGGCCCGGTTCTCTGGGTGGACGACGACAGCGAAGGGGTGGTGGTGCCCCCCTTGTCTTCAGAGGACCTGCGCACGGTCTTTGGCGGACCAGACCGCGTGCTCCACCTGCGAGAAGACGCTGCCCAGGAGTTGTTTCGACGAACGGACGGCCAGCCGCGCTCGGTGGTGGCCGAGCTGGCGGCGTGGCGCCGGGCCGGGATTGCCCGCCCGACCGAGGGGCTGCTGCGGGTCGAACGGGTGACTCTGGACCGCCTGCGGGCCGAACACCCACCCAAGCGCCGGGCCCCCCGCTCCGACATCGGCGACCCCCTGCCCCGCCACCTCGACAGTTTGCTGTGTGCAGTCGACGTCGCCGGCGAGCATGCCACCACCGACTGCCTGTCGGAGCTGGCGGAGCTGCCGGTCTGGGAACTGGAGGAGGCCCTCGAGGAGCTGGAGGTGCGGGGCCACATCCGGCGAGAGGGCGCGCTGCCAGTGGTGCTGGACGCGGTGGCCGAGGTGCGCTGGACCGAGGAGGAGCGCGTGCAGGCCCATGCCTCGATGGCCCGGATGCTGTCGGCGGGCACGCGGGGTCGGCTGCGACACATGGTCGAAGGTGGTGTGACTGACGGCATTGTCGAGGAGGCGGTACAGGCTGCACGAACGCTGGAGCGCGCGGGCATGCTGGCCGAGGGACGCGGCTGGCTGGAGAAGGCGGCGCTGGTGGCCGACGACTCGGCGGCACTGCGACCGGTGCTGGAAAATCACCTGAGGATGGCGCTGGATGCGGCAGATGGAACGGCGGGCACCGAGGCGGTGGGCCTGCTGCGGGCGCGTCCGCGGGGTGCCGGTGAGCTGTTGGCGGTGGCGGATGCCATCGAGGCACTCGGGCAGGGGCAAGCGGACGCGGTGCTGACCATCGTGGACGCGCTGGACCCCTTTTCGGACCGTCGTCTGGAAGCCCTTGTGCAGCGCCATGTGCGGCTGCCGGCGATTCGCCTGTTGCGGGGGGACGACACCCCGGAGGTGCGGGCTCTGGCGAGTGAAGACTGGCCGAAGCCGTGGGGTCGGATCTGGGCGGGCCTGCTGGCCTACCGGGACAAGGACCTGGTGCGCGCCGCGACGGAGCAGGAGGCGGCGGCGCAGGAGGAGCTGCGGGCGGCGCATCGGGTGCGGCTGCGGCTGCGGGCGGCGACGACGTGGAGCTCGGTGGGTCGGTATGGGCGGACGGTGGAGCTGGCGACGGCGGGGAAGGCGGAGGCAGCGCGGAGGCGATTGCCTGTGTTGGAGCTGCGGGCGGAGTGGACGTTGCGGAGTGTGCAGCGCCGACAGGGTGGGGCGACGGTGGATGAGGAGCTGGTCGAGGCGGCCACCGAACTGGCTCCCACACGACTGGAGGGAATCTACGCACTCTTCAACGAAGGCTACGTCGCGTGGAAGAAGGGTGACCTGCAACGCGCAAACGGCATTTTCGCAAACGCGGCGAACAATGCACGAGGAATGGGACACGCCGGTTGCGAATCGTTTGCATGTGGGTTCATCGCTGCCAGCATGGGCGATCACCAACGAGTGTTGAACTATGTGAACATGAAATGGCCAGTTGGCTCGCTGGACCTCTTGGAGCTGCTCGCCAGACAACGTCCATTGACCGCAGAAGAAGGAGAGGTCCGAGATCGACTTCGTGATATGGTGCACGCCATTGGCGCCGGCAATGCCGGCATGTTTCAACACTAGAAAGAGAAGCCATCAATGCTATTTCTACCTCATAGCGATCCCAATTTCAATGGAATTCTCCTGGGCGACATCGGCGTCCACCTACTGAAACTCGGGGACAAGGTCGCCGGGATCGTGGGTGTCAAAGCGCCTGACACAGCCAACCTCCTCACCGAGATCGACGTAGGCACCACGCTCCTTGAGGAGGGTCTGCTCATCAGCAACACCGATGGCTCAAATTCAACTCCCTATCCATGGTCGGCCGAACAGACTGCGGGGGGACGCGCGGTAGCGAAGATCCTGCTTGAGCCGGTCGTCCTGGTGAAGCCCTGGGGCGGAAGCGTAGAAGAACTCGCGGCCCTTCTGGCGGGAGTCGTTGCCGGTCCCGAGGGCGAGCTGCCCAAGGTAACTCAAAGGCACTTCGACTGGACGGTGGTATCACACCAGGAGGTGCACGAATTGGGAAGCGGGGACGGCGACATCGGAAAGTACTACTTCAACGATACTCTGGTCGCCTTTGTCGGGTTCTGGGACGCGAGGGACGGAGAGCGGGTCGTAGCCTATGGTCCGATTCAATCGGAAAATACGGGCGTTTCAGGACTACAATACTCCGAATTCGAGCGTGGAATACGCTACGACGAGTGGATCCAAGACGACGCCCGGACTCCCCACAATCGCCACCGCTGGTACGCTGGCGCAATGTCGGCCGATTCCGAGCGACCGCTGCAGGACCTCCTGCCCCCACCCCCCGGGTCATGAGTCCCTGAGTCCGCGCTCAAACCCCCAGCGCCGCACCCAGCTCCCCCGCCAGCGCATCCGCCGCCCCCTGCCCCGTCGCCGCATGCACATGCAGGTGGAGCCGCCCCTTCAGGCCGAAAGCCGTCACCGTTGGAATCGGTGCCTTGTCCGCCGAGGGACCCACGATCCGCAGGTCCTTCACCAGGTCGCCAAAGGCCCCCAGCCCCGCGTCGATGCGCCCGACATTGCTCACGACCAGCCCACGGCGCAGGCCCGGCCGAATCAACGCCCGGGACATCGCCGGCACCACATGATGCGCCAGCCGGTGGGGCAGCAGCCGAACCGGCGCCGCCAGCCCCACAAAGTGCGCCAGCGCCGACAGGCGATCGAGGTGACCACGCGTCTGCTCCACCACCGCTGGCAATGCCGAATCGCCCGCCGCCACCTCCGTCGCCAGCCCCACCGCCGCCACGCCCGACAAGTTGCCCGCCAGCAGCCTCGGCGGAGGACCCAGGTATCGCCGGAAGTCCATCGTGTAGCCCACCCACACCTTGTCTCCGCGGGCATGGCGGGCGGCGACCTTCGCCAGAGCGGTCACCAGGGCATCGTTGAGCGTGCCCCCGTGGCCCTTCGTCTCCGCCTTGAGCGCCGCGGTGTGCGCTGCATCGAGCACCACGTCCGTCCAGCCTGCCGGTCCTTTGCCTGAGAATGCCCCGTGTGCCGGCTGTCTGATCATCGACACCGGGTGCAGTCCCTCCTTGACCACCGCCACGGGTAGCCACACCCGGGCCTTCAAGGGCAGCCCCGACACCGGCAACATGAGCGACCGCCGCGACTCGATGGGCGGCCTGGGACGTCCAGTGAGGTGCGCCCCCAGGGTCGCCGCCACTGCCATCGAGCCGCCGCCGTCCACCGCTGCGTGGGTGAGCGACAGCAGCAGCCGCACACCCGTCGGATGCCGCAGCAACACCACCCGCACCTGCCGCCCGCCTTCAGGGGTCATCCCACGCGAGATCCAAGCCCGCGTGGCCTCCTCCACATCGCCGACAGTCTCGATGTGCACGTCGTCTTCGACCGGCGCGCGCACGCCTTCCCACCGGTCCCGGAGCTGCCCGTGAACGTAGCGGCAGTCGAGCACCGGGATGTCCGCCAGGGTGCGCTGCACGGCGAGCAGCAGCACATCGTCGTCGAGGTCGTGGGCCAGCTCGACCAGCGCGTGGTGGGTGAGCACTCCGACGATGTGGGCCGCAGCCACCATCGCCACATCGGCCGAGGTCGCAGGGAGGACGTGCATGACAGCTCCAGAGGACACGCGAGGCCGGCATTCCGCCCGCCCTGAGACTGTATTGCACACTGCCTGCCAGCAGTCGGCCGATGGGACGACCTCAGCGCCGTCCGACCGTCAATAACGACCCCTGCGTCACCTTCCACGGCTCCCCTGGGTCGTCCACCCGCAGCCTGCGTTGGTCCACCACCTCCAAGCCAGAGGCCTCGAAGGCGGCGCGCCAGCCCACCGTGTCCAGAAGGTTCATCGCCACGCCAAGGTCGTCGGGCCAGCCGTGGCTATCCGGGTTCTCCTGATAGTAGTCCACAACACAAGCGAAGCGTCCGCCCGGTCGAAGCAGCCGCGCCACCTCCGCCAGCCCCGCCCCCAGGTCGGGCAGGTAGTAGAACACCTCCATAGTGAAGATGGCGTCGAAAGAAGCCTCCTGCAGCACATCTTCACGACCATGCTCGGGAAAGCGGGCGTGGAGGAACACCCCGTCGCCAGCCCGGGCCACCATCTCGGCGCTGCCATCGAGCCCCACGCAGAGCCCCGGATGCGCCCCCAGCTTCGCCTGGGCCCAACGCACGGTGTAGCCATTGCCACAGCCCACATCGAGGTAGCGAAAGGGACCGTCGGGCAGACCCAATGCATCGAAGGCCTGCCGAGCCGCCGCACCATGGCTCCGGGCCATCGACTCGCCGCGTCCTCGTCGGGCCCAGTCGTCGAAGACAGCAGTCACCCGGTCGATCTGCCCATCCTTCATCGCTTCACCTTGCGGGAGTCCCGCTTGGGATCCTTGTGGGCGGCGCACTGGGGCAGCGACCGGTCGACGTGACTGGTGTCCCGCTCAGCAGACTCCACCGAGCGGTCCTCGCAGTTGTCGTTGACCTTGTCCCGCTCGTGTTCAGCGTCGGTGGGAAAGCCAAGTCCCGTGCACTGCCACCAGTCGCGGGCGTTGGTGGAGTCGCGGAAGTTCACGCCGATGACCTCGCTCATCGCAGGATCGATGGCCCTCACGAAGCGTTCGGACACCTTCCGCTCCGAGTAGGGTTCGTCTTTGGCGGCGAGATGCTTGTGTAGGGTGTCGGCGTGCAGAAAGACCGTGAGCAGGCCCGCCGACAGAATCGCCGCCTGCCGCTCGGGCGTCTCCCAGGGCTCCATGCCGTAGGGGTACATCAGCTTGGAGCCATCGCGGGTGGTGATGTCCTCCTCATCCACGAGGAAGGCCCCTCCGAGAGACAGGTCGGTGGGTTGAAGGGCCAGCACCGTGAACAGTCGGGCAGCGATGCGTTGGCAGCTGTTCTGGCGACGGACCGTGAAGCCACGTTCGTCGAGGTTCCACAGCTCGGGCTGCAGCAGCAGATCGGTGCCGAGCCGCAGCGTGTGGACCTCCTGAAGCGGCTCCCCCGCCCAGCGAGCGGCCTGGTTGACCCGCTCCAACCCGAAGCGCTCCGGCTCACAGGCCCCCGACTCTCCATGCCCTGTCTGAAAGTGCAGACAGCGGGAGTAGCGTTCGTCCTGCAGGGCGTCGCGTTGGATGTCGTCGACCGGGCCCTCGGGACCGTGGCCGAAGTAGTGCCCCATCAGCAGGTGGTCGGCGCGGTACCTCATGAGCTCCAGGCCGGTGCCGATGAGCTGCACCCGACGCTTGAGCTTGTGCACGATGCCGTGGCCCAGTGCGGCGGCGAAGGAGTCCCACCGCATGCCGGCGGGCAACGACCGGTTGACCTGGGGCTGCGGACGCGAGTCGACCGCGATGACGACGCGCTGGTGCTGCTCGGGCAGGGTGGTGACGAGGTCGAAGGCGGTGGCGAGTCCCATGCGGTCCGACCACGCCCCATCCAACAGCCAGGCCTCGGTCGCCTGTCCCCGGTGGTCGCCCACCTTTGCCGACCCGACACAAGCCGCCACGGGAGGCACGGCCCCAGGCACCGCAGACGACGCCATGGCCGCAAGGTTGGCTGGAAGGTGGGTGGCCGGACCTGCCCGTCGCCGACACTGCCCTGTGCCCGATCGGTCTCTGCGCAACCACACCGTGTGGGTGGTGATGGGGAGCAGCTGACCACTCGGTGCCATGACCGAGTTGGGAATCCAACCCGGAATGTCGTCGTCTTCCTCGAGGTGCTTGAGAGACAGCTCGTGGTCGACCCCGAGGTGCCGGTCGAGCATGCGCGCCATCCCCTGGGGACGCCAACGCTTGAGGGCGTCCATGTCCATGTTGGCGCGCATGGTGCGGAGGTGGGCGTCGAGGGCCTCGACGTCGAGGTGGCCCGCCGCGTCGACATAGGGGCCCGACCGGTCGCCCCCGGGCTCCAAGGAATGCAGCCAGGCCATGTATTGGAGAATGGGAAAGTTCCCGCCCGACACCGACGACCAGCCGTCGACCGTGTCCAACATGGAGGCGCCCTCTTCGGCCTGCAACGCCGACAGCCCCAGCATGATGGCCGTGGTGTAGTTGGCCGCCCGCAGTCCACCTCCGTTGGCCGCGACCACCACGGAGCGGTTGGGCTGGGGGTCGGTGGTGCGCCGCATCAGCTTGTCGAGGTAGCGCCGCTCCACCAGTGTGGGGGCCATGCCGGAGCCCTGCAGGTCCGCAGTGCCGTAGTACAGCGGGGTGGGGGCTTGCTGTAGAGGGGCCACGGCCTGGGGCGCATCGTCGGCGACATCATCGTCGGCGACATCATCGACGGCGACATCATCGTCGGCGACATCTGCCGGTGGGTCCTCCGACTCGGCGAGCGCCCATCCGCTGAGGCACAGGGCGGCTCCGAGAAGGACGGCGGACATGGTGGCTCCAAGCGGGTGGGTGGGGCTATCACAGCCCTGGTGGATGGGGTCCTTCGGGCATCCTACGTCCCATGGCAGACTGGCGGCCACTGTGATGGAGGGGACATGCGGATGATGCTGGGACTGGGGCTGGCGGGCTGTTCGGCCTGTCCCGTGCAGGCTCCCGTCATCTTCGACACCACCGAGGCCCTGTCCGAAGACACCCGCAGCTTGCTGGCCCACACCTGGACCGACTGGGTGGACACCGCTGGTGCCGGCCGGGTCTGCATCGACGAGATCATCGTCGTAGAGGGCGAAGACAGCCTGGCACCGGGACAGACGGTACAGGGTCGTCCCAGCGAGCTCCGGCTCGGCATCGACACCGAGTTCATCGACCGAGACCTCCGCTGGGGCCTGTGCGACAGCCTCGCCAAGCGGGAGATCGGCATCGACGACACCGCCCCCGAGCCCATCATCGGCCCGGACTCCTTCGCGTGGGCCTGCCAGTTCGGCGCCCCCGACTGGTGGACCGACGACTCGAAGGCGGCCTGCAACACCGATGGTCTGTCCGCGGTCGATGCCTGGCTGCAGCGCGAGGTCTACGTCCACAAGCAGCCCCGGCAGGCCACCGGTGTCTTCGAGGTCGCCCCGATGGAGCGGATACCCACCGACCTCCGCTACGAATGGGAGCAGGGCATCTCCTTCCACACCCTCGTCGTCGTCGACGGCCAGCTCGTGGCGCACACCTCCGAGCCCGCAGCCATGCGCAGGCGCAGGCATCGCTTCGACACCATCGACCTCCACACCGGTGCCCGCACCCCCTACTTCGAGCAGGTGGTGCACGAAGACGTCACCGTAGAGGCCCATGGCGGCGACCAGCTCGTGGTCGAACAGACGCGGTGGGCGCCCGAGTGGACGGTCGCGCTCCACACCGTCGACGGCCGGGTCACCGAGCTGGGCAGGCAGCTTCAGCTCCAGACGGGTCACGTCGTCGGTCGCACGCTCTACACCTTCGACTTCCAGTTCGAGGAGACCCCCTTGCTTGCCGTCGATGCCGGCACCGGCATGATTCGCGAGATCGAGCTTCCGCAGTGGCCCGGCCTGCACACCCTGTCCAATGGACTCATCCGCGCCACCCCCGACGGCGACCTGCTGTTCGCACTGCTCGCAGCCGAGGTCGACATCGACTACGACTTCATCGTGGTCACCGCCCACCACCACGAGGTGTGGCGCTACTCCCCCCGGTCCGACCGCTGGACACGCGTGGGGGAGGACCTCTGGCTCGGTCCCATCGGCACCACCTCTGCTGGGCGCCTCGTGGGTCAGCTGTACAACGACGAAGGGGGACTGCTGGCCGCCATCGACCCACTCACGGGCGAGCTCGGCATCTCCCAGACCACCTGTCTCATAGACGACGACCCGTGGCACGCCGTCGGCGACAGCCTGGTGGGCATCGCCTGGTCGGATGGCCCCGACAGCGCCTTCGATCTGCTCCGCTGGGACCTCGACACGCCCTGACCATCGTGGTCACGGCATTCTTCAGCGTCGGTGGAGCCGACCCCGAGGAGTTCAGCGTCTGTCGAGCGCCACGGTCACGTCCTCGGACCGCTCGCACACCACGAGAACATCGCTGCCATCGTCACTTTCGACGCGAGATGTGCCACTCTTGCCGCCGGTGCAGGCCAGGACTACGCTGGCGAAGCTGGAGCAGACCCATGGGACACCTCGCGCTCGCCTCGGCCGGCCTGCCGGTCAAGGACCACACCTGATGCGACGCCCAGACGGCCACCCTCTGCTGGCTGCGACCCTGGACCTCGTGATGGCTCCGTTGGCGAAGCTGCGTCCGCGGGTGGTGGGCGCGGCCCATGGTGAGGTGCTCGAAGTGGGCGTGGGCACCGGTGCAAACTTCACCCACTATGGGGACGTAGACGCTGTTGTCGGCATCGAACCCGATCCCCACATGCTGGCGCGCGCGCAGGCGAGGGCCGACGCCCTGGAGCGCACGGTGGCGCTGCACCAGGCTGGCGCGGAGGCCATGCCCTTCGACGCCGCACGCTTCGACACCGCCGTCGCCACCTGGGTGTTCTGCACCATTCCGGATGCGGAGGGGGCCGCCCGGGAGCTCTACCGCGTGCTCAAGCCGGGTGGGGAGGTCTTCTTCGTGGAGCATGTCGTGGGGCGACATGGTCCCATCATCGCCGTCCAGAAAGCCCTCGAACCCCTGTGGTTGCGCCTCGCGGGCGGCTGCCGTCTCACCCGGGACCCCGTCCGCATCCTCACCGAGGCCGGCTTCGACGTGGGGCCCGCACGCTCCCACGGCAGCGAGTGGACGCCCTTCCCCATGCGCTCCGGCGTCGCCCGCAAGCCATCCTGAGGCTCAGCGCACCGAAGCCTCCCCGTGCCACACCGCCTGTCCTCCCAAGCCATCGTCGACGACGATGTAGACGTGGCCCTCCTTTCCGGCATCCTGCTCCCGCGCCACCCAGGGCAGATACGGCGACTCGGGGCCGGTCGCCACGGAGTCCACCGCGAATCCCCCCACCGTCGTCAGCGGGTAGATGAGGCCGTTGGAAAACTGACCGTCGGCGACCACCCCCAGCTCCTCGGTGTTTCCAGCCGTGTTCTCCAAGGGCTGCGGAAACTGTGGCAGGAGGACCGGGTTGTCGTGCCGAAAGCGCTCCGACTCGCGAGAGACCGTGAGGGTCCGCCAGGCGGCGTGTCCCTTCGCCATGGGGACGTCGCGGAGCAGTCGTCCCGGGTCGGACAGGTCGATGGGGTCGACCGTGCCGGCTTCCAGCTGCTCGAAGAGGTCACAGGCACCGGGCGCACAGGCCAGTGCGAAGGCGAGGATGCCGTTGAAGCGACCCCCTTCGTCGATGACCTCGTCGACCTCCGCCACATCCACGGCGAGGGGCACCACAGAGGCGGTGAAGGCGTGGGTGATGGGGTCCCGCACGCCGGTGACCACCCGCTGGGCCTCGCCCGTGAGCTCCGACTCGAGGCAGCGTCCGGCGGCGCCAATGGGCACGCAAACCCAGACCGCGACTTCGGGGGACAGTCCGTCGGGATCGGCGATGGTGACGGTAATGTCGGTGGACTCCTGCGGCTGCACCTCGGGCGGGTCGGCCACCATGCTCACAATCTGGACGTGCTCGATGACGGTGGAGGCGACGACCTCCTCCTCGCAGCCGAGCAGGAGCAGCAAGGGCACGAGACCGACGAGCGGATGGCGCATCACCACTCCCCCTTGAGGCCGAAGACGGGGATTGGCGGGAGACCCGAGATGGGCGAAAACTCCGTGTAGGTGCTGTTCCACGCAGGCACCTCCTCGTTGGCGCGCACGCTGATGTTCTGGAGGTCGAGGGAGCCTGTGAGGCGCCAGTGGTCGAAAGTCCAGGTCTTGTCGACGCGCAGGTCGATGCCGAAGAACATGGCCAGGCGCTCGCTGTCGACATCGCCGTAGACCGGCACGAACACCCGCGACTCCATGTCCTGGAAGCGCTGCGTGACCGGCGTGTAGGGGTTGCCCGAAGCGAGGCGGAGGCGGCTGCCGAGGCGCCAGTTCCGGGGAAGGGTGGTGGTGCCGAGGGCGGTGAGAATGACGGGCTGGTCGTAGGAGAACAGCGAGGGCGCCTCCCCCGGACGGTCGACCCGACGGGAGCGACTCACGGTGGCCGCAAGCCAGCCGGTGAAGCGGGAGCGGTCGACGCGCGCAAAGAGTTCTCCGCCGAAGATGGTCCCGGTGCCGTCGTTCTCGTAGGGGCCATCGTCGATGGGACCGGTCATGAACAGCGGTGTGGTGCGGAACTGGAAGCGGTCCTCACGGCCCACGATGCGGCGGTCGAGCAGGTTGGCGTAGCCGGTGAGCTCGACGAGGACCGAAGGGGTGGGACGGGTCTGCACGCCGAGGCTGTTCTGCCAGGAACGCTCGGCGATGAGGCTGGGATTGCCATCCGCCGACGACATCACCTGTCGGGCGGCGGGCAGGCGGCTGTAGGTGCCCGAAGCACCGATGAAGGCCCAGGTCTCGTCGATGTCCCAGCGGGTCTGCAGGCGCGGGTCGAGGCTGCCGCTGATGGCGTCGTAGGGGTAGACCGCAAGGTCTCCGCGCAGGCCTGGGGTGGCGGTGAGAGGGCCGAAGCGCGCGGTGAGCTCCCCGTAGACGGCGGGGGCCAGAAATGGCGTGGCGCCCGCTTCGAAGGGACCGTAGGACTCGATGTCGTAGACGAACACCTCGCGGCCGGCCCACACGTCGAGGCCCACCCGGTAGCCGAGCTGGTCAGGGTCTCCCTCCCGGCGCCACTCGTCCCGCAGGCTGACCGAGGCGACCTGCTCGTTGGCTGTGTCCCGCTCGAAGCTGGCGAAGTCCTCGGTGTCGACGCCCACGGCCAGGCTCAGCTCGTGCTCGGCCTGTCCCACGGGCTGCAAGATGCGACTCCGCAGGCGCCAGAACGACACGGTGAGATCGAGCGCAGGCACCTCTTCGCCGTCCTCCACCCCGATGTACGCGAAGGTGTCACGGCTGGCGAGCAGGAGCAGCTCCCCGCGGGTGCCGTTGTCGAAGACCCGCAGCAGACGGGCCTGCACATCGGCGTAGACGGGCGCCTGCACAGGCACGTCGCGTGCGTCGATGGCCGGCTGGAGCACCGTGTCGATGTAGGACCGGCGGGCGGACAGCGTGAGGGCCGTGTTCTGCTTGTCGCCGAGGGGCGTGTCGATGAAGGCGCCGGCCTGGTAGAGGTCGACGCTCACGCTGCGGCGCGGGTGCTCGGCGAGGCTGTCGCGGGTGCGAATGTCGACAAGGCCCCCGAGAAAGCGCCCGTAGCGCACGCCGGCATTGCCCGGGACGTAGCCGACCTCAGCCACGCTGTGTCCGTCGAGAACCGTGGACAGGCCGCCAAAGTGGAAGACGATGGGCAGGGGCGTGCCGTCGAGGAAGCCAGCAGAGTCCTCGGGAGCGGTGCCGCGGATGATGAGGTTGCCGGTGCCAAGCGGGGAGCGGGCCACGCCAGGAAGGGACTGGACCACCTTCACCACATCGCCGTTGGTGCCGGGCAGCACCATGGCCAGCTCGGTGTCGAGGGGACGCTCGGTGACCTCGACCCTGGTGTCCTCCTCGTAGACCACGATCTCGGCGCCCACACCGTCGGCGGAGCCCAGCCCCGCATCGCGCACAAGGGGCAGGTCGACCTCCTGGACCACACCGGCGCGGGTGCTCAGCGCCGTCTCCACGGGGCGAAGGCCGGGCCCCCGGGCGGTGAGGACCCAGTCGGCATCGGGCAGGCCGGCGAATGCGAAGGTGCCGTCCTCATCGGTGGTGGCGACCACCTGAGTGCCATCCGAGGCGGTCGCGGTCACGCGCAAGGCGGCCAGTGGGACGGTGGACCCACTCGCGCGGGCACGGCCCTGAATGGACAGGGGCGGCGGGGCATCCCGGTCGAAGACGAGCTGGAGCTGGACGGCGGCGTCGACGGGCCGTCCGTCGGGCCCCAGAGCGGGCTGGAAGCGGGCACCCAGGGCCGCATCGAGGGCAGGACGGGCGAAGGCGGCGGGGAGGTCGTCGGGAGGCCTGGCGCTGAGAACAGTCCCATCATCGGCCACTTCGACAGATACCAGGGCGACGAGCCGACCGTCTTCGGGCCACGCGGCGGTGGCGTCGGGCGTGACCAGGGCGGGCAGAGACACCAGCACGGGCAAGGAGGGGCCCGCTGCGGGGGGGACGTCCTTCGCCAGCTCCTCGGCGCGCGCTGGCCCGGAGAACGACAGCAGGCCCGCCATGAGGCAGCATGCTCGACCGACCTGCAACACCGACCCTCCGGCACCCGGACCGCCGTTGTACCGCGCGGGGCGTCCACCCGCGCCAGTTGGTCCTACCGCCGGCAGGTCAGGGAGATAGTCGCCGTCGAACGTCCCCCTTCGCGCATGAGGTCTACACCATGTCCGACGCCATCCACGCCCACCTGCAGTCCCTCGTCGACACCCACCCCGTCGTGCTGTTCATGAAGGGCACGCCCGACATGCCTCAGTGCGGCTTCAGCGCCCGTGCAGCGGGCATCCTCGACGAGCTCGGGGTGGAGGTGCACGGCGTGAACGTGCTGGCCGATCCCAACATCCGACAGGGCATCAAGGCGTTTTCCCAGTGGCCCACGATTCCCCAGCTCTACATCAAAGGCGAGTTCGTGGGTGGGTCCGACATCGTGGGCCAGATGGCCGAGAACGGTGAGCTGCACGAGATGCTCGGCATCAAGTTCGAGCCGCCCGTGGCCCCGTCCATCACCGTCACCGACTCCATGAAGCAGGCCATCGAGGCGGCCGGCACCGGCCCCGGAGAGTTCGCGCGCTTCGTGGTGTCCCCCCGCTTCGAGTACCAGCTCGGCATCGACCGGCAGAATGAGGGCGACTTCGTCGTGGAGTCCAACGGGGTGCGCCTGCTGGTCGACCGGGGCAGCTCCAAGCGGGCAGATGGGGTGACACTCGACTTCCAGGCCGGCCAGGGCGGTGGCGTGCTCATCGACAACCCCAACGAGCCCGCCCGCGTGAAGCAGCTCGATGTGCGGCAGCTCGCCGAGATGCTCAAGGGGGGCCGGGCGCTTCGGCTCATCGACGTGCGCACGCCTGCAGAACGCGAAAAGGCCATGCTCTCCGACGCGGCGGAGCACTTCACCCCTGCGCTGATGGCCGAGCTGGAGGAGCTTCCGAAGGACACCCTGCTCGTGTTCCACTGCCACCACGGTGGACGGAGCCAGCAGGCCGCGCAGCGCTTTGCAGCACAGGGCTTTCGCAAGGTGCACAACCTGCAGGGCGGCATCGACGCCTGGTCGATGTTCGTGGACAGCTCGGTGGCCCGGTACTGAACACGCGATTGACAGGCGCGGGTCGGCTGACTCGACTGTGTGCCCCCAGACGGGATACACGGCCGGCCCGTGTTGGCGGCATGCGCCGTCCGGTCCACCCCCCCGCCCCCGTCGCAGAGAGCACCGATGATGGAGACCGTTTCGTTCGGCCTGCTGGGCCTTTCGGTGCTGGTGGCGATTGTGAGCTACCTCGGCGCGCACCGAACGCCCCTGCCCGACTTCTCCAAGATCGGGTGCTCGGCCGCGGTGGGGATCGGGGTGCTGGGCTTTCTGTTCGGGCTGGCTCCTCCGGTCACGCAGTACCGCACCTGTGGCAACGAGTGCGCCGCGGCGATGGACAAGGACCTCAAGGGCAACTTCGGCGAGTATGAAGAGTTCGTCGACACGTCGCGCGACAGCCTCGCGGGCTGCATCAAGGGTGCGAAGCAGGCCGACCGCAAAGCGAAGGCCAACGCCGACGAGGCCGGCGACCCCAGCCTCTACACACCCATCGACATGGCCGACGTGACGAAGCGCTGCAAGGCCATCGCGGTGAGCCAGTGCACCGACCACTGCTACACGCCCGACGCCGTGCGCTGACCACCCGCTTCCGCAGCACGCAAGAGACCGGCCCACCCGGTCTCTTTCTGTTCTCGGAGACGGCGTCTGCCACCCAGGTCCAAGCTGTTGAGCGCGGCGTCAGGAGCCGAAAGTTGCATTGACCGCACCCCGGTGCCCCGCCGTTGAGCAAGGTGCCCGGTCACGGCGGTTGCACCCACCTGTTGGAACAGCAGGAAAGCAGCCTTGCTCAGGCCGTTCTCGCGGTCTACCCAACGGGTTCGGACCTCGGAGGCGTGCCGGTCGGCAGGGTGGCCCGGTGGACGTCGATTGCCCGAAATGGCGTGCACTGCGCTGTTGTCGTGGGACCTGACGGGCGCGGGTAGTGCAACCGGGAACTCCGGACGCCGCCCTCAACGCGGCTGCTGTCGGACAGGCTTGTGCAACTGGGACGTCCTGACGCCGTGCTCAACAGGTGGGGGTGAGAACGAAAAAACCGGTGAGGAGGTCCCCACCGGTTTCGACTCAGCCAGGTGGCGCTCAGCCTTCGTCGGCCTTCGCTGCGGCCTGGATGCCGAGGCCGGCCTGGGTGGACGCGACGACGGCGTCCTTGGTGAAGGCCACCACGATGATGCGGTCGGAGTTGGAGAAGTCGGTGTCGAGCACGACGCCCTTCTCGTCCCAGATCCACACGTAGGACTCTTCTTCGCCACCACGGAACTCAGCGGGCTTGCCGTCGGCCTTGCTGCGGATGCGGATGGCAGCGGTGACGTCGGCGTCGGGCTCCTTTTCACCCTCGGCCACGGGCTCGGGCTCGCTGGCGGGGACGATCTGCACGGTGCAGGCGCCTTCGTTGCAAGCGGTGCCGAAGTTGGCCTCGAGCTCGGGAGTGATGACGAGCATGTTGGGGTTGTCTTCGTCTTCGGCGGTGGCGATCCAGCCCTCGGTGCCGTCGATGGCCTCGGCGATGGCTGCAGCCACATCCTCGGCGGCCATGTCGTCTTCGTAGGTCCAGTGCTCGCCTTCGAGAATGCGGGTCTCGTTCTCGTTTTCAACGAGGACGATCTCCACGCCCATCAGGCCGCCACGCTCGAGGTTGGCGGGAGCACCGAGGCCCTCACCCCGACGAAGGTTGGCCTCGCTGGGCTCGCCCACGATCTTGAGCTTCACCGAAGCGTCGACGCGGTCGACGTGGCGCTGCTTCATGGACAGGCTGCGGTTCACGCCCTTGGGCATGCTGATGTGGTAGGTCGTGAGGTCGTAGACCTGCTCGATGGGAGCGGGCTCGCCGAACAGCGCCGTCACGTCGTCGGGGCTCATGCCCTCCTTGAGCGCGCTGTAGGCCTCAGCGGTGAGCTTGTGCGGGTTGTCCATCGCCTCGGTGGTCTTCATGCCAGCGAAGGCCGACAGACCCACGAAGCCGAGCAGACCGAGGACAGGAACCGGCAGGTTGCGGTCGGGGGACCGCAGCGTGAGCACGAGGCCAATCCCCCACAGGAGGGTGTAGAGGCCGGCGAATGCGAGCAGGAGGTAGACCATCGCGGTTGCGCTCCAGAGGAGGAATCAGCGGGGAGATCGGCAAATCGAAGGCGCACGTCTCCGACAGATCGTCAGGGGCCTTCCATTCGGGCGGGGAGCCTACCACGGCCACCGCCACCGGACAGCCGCCAACGTCGGCACCCTCGGGCACAGTGCGCGGTGCGCATACCCCGGAGGGCCGATGTCGACGACATCATCGTCAACAGGGCTCCCCTCCGACCGCATCGGGGCGCCCGAGGTTCCCGCCGGGTTCACGCTTTCCTTTCATCTCAGCCCGTCCGCTCCTGGCGCCACTGTCCACAACGGCCGCGCGGCGCCCCATGAGATCCGGTCTGCGCCCCCCTCCTTAGACACAATTCCCGACGGGGCTCTCACGTCCTTGCCCTGCGGTTCCGCCTCCCTGAGGACACAGGGAGAACACATGCACCGCACGTCCGTCTTTCGATTTCTGGCCGTCCTCAGCTTGAGCACTGCTTGCACCCCCGACGAGACCGTCGACGAGGCCGACCCAGCCGCGGAGCGCCCCGGACCGACGCGCGCCCTTGCCGCAGCCCGAGCCTCCAGCCCCAGCGGGACCATCGCCCTGGTCGACACCCGTGGCTGGACCGCAGACCTCGACGTCGAGCTCGACGTCACCGCATCGTCCACCGCCACCGAGATGTGCCTGTCCAACAACCGCTTCTGCAAGCGATGGCAGCCCGTCGCAGACACCGCCACCGTGCGGATCAAGCGCAAAGTGCAGGCCCAGACCATCCAGGCCCGCTTCCGCGACGCCGATGGCAACGAGTCCGATGTGGCCACGGTCAATGTGCGCTTCGACGGACGGGGGCCGGCCTATACCGACGCCACCCTCACCTCCAGCACCGGCTCCATCCACCTCGAGTGGGATGCCTTCACCGACGCCACCTCGGGCGTGGATGCCTACTACATCACCGGCATGGAGGGCCGACGGGCCCAGCGATGCAGCGTGGGCGACGTGCTGTGGGAAGGCGACGCGAACGACACCGAGGCCACCCTCGACGGCCTCGCCGCGGGGCCCTTCACCGTTCGGCTGTGTGCCGTCGACGTGGCCGGCAACCTCGGGGGCTCCCGCATGATGCAGGGCGAGCCCACCGGAGAGTCCGCCCCGCCCGAGGTCAACGAGGTCGCGCTCGATGACGGGGCCGAGACCACGCGCACCCGCTCGGTCTACATCTACAGCGACGTCGACGACGACTCCGGCGTGTCCGAGATGTGCGTGAGCGAGACCGCCACCTCCGCGGATGGCTGCCGGGCGTGGACCGACTACGCCGACATCGCCGAGCACGAGCTGTCGGGCGGCTCCGAGTCCAAGACCGTGCGGGTCTGGTACCGCGACCCCCACGGAAACGTCTCTGATGCCGGCTACGACAGCATCCTGTTCGACCGCAACGCCCCCTCGAACGGTGAGCTGGCCGGCGAGGTCGACGACGACGGCGTGAGCCTGAGCTGGTCGGGCTTCGAAGACGACCTGTCCGGCATCTCCGAGTACGTGGTGGTGTGGGCCGAGGCGTTCGCGCCGGACTCGTGCGCCGAGGGCACCGAGGTCTACCGAGGCACCGACACCAGCGTCACTGTCGATGATCTCGACTACGGACTCCAAGGCTTCCGCGTGTGTGCGGCGGACGAGGCGGGCAACCTGTCCACCGGTGACCGGCTGCGTGTGGAGCTCGAAGCCCCCATCGTTCCGCCCACGGTCGACACCTTCCAGCTCGTCGGCGGTGCCACCACCACCTGCGACAAGCGCGCCTACCTCGAGCTTGAGGCCACCGGCGCCGCCGAGGTCACCCGGATGTGCTTCTCGGAGGACCCCACCTCCTGCACCACCTGGCGCTACTTCGACAGCGAGCCCGACCACCTCATGTCGTCCGGCTACGAAGACAAGACCCTGTACGCCTGGGTCAAGGATGTCGACGGCAACGAGAGCGAGTCCCCTGCCCAGCTCGACTTCGAGTACGTCGAGTGCGCGCCCGAGATTCGCCTGTCCTCCAACGAGATCAACCTCGGCCCCATCTGCGGCGGCACCGACACGACCACCCTCACCATCTACAACGACGGCGACGACGACCTCACCGTGAGCGGCGCCCGCATCGTCAACGACGGCCTGGCCAACTGGTCCGTGGACCGCTCCACCCTGCCCTGGGTGATTGCCTCGGGAGACTCCCACGGGGTCGAGCTCGACGCCACCACCGGCACCGCCACCCTCCACCTCACCACCGACGTCACCGGCTCGACCACGATGGAGGTCCCCCTCTCCGCAACCCTCGACGCAGCCCCCACGATCGACGGAAGCAGCCTGCCCGACGGCGAGATCATCGAAGTGGGAAGCAGCGAGGACTTCGAGGTGGGCCTGTCCGACGACAGCACAAGCACCGCCCTCACGGTGAGCTGGGAGTCCGATGTCGACGGCGAGATGAGCGAGGGCGCCGGTGAGAGCGACGACACCGCAAGCTTCGCATGGGACGGCATCTCCCAGACCGCCGGAACGCACACCATCACCGCAACTGTCACCGACGCCTGTGGGCAGACCGACAGCACCACCTTCACCGTGTGCCAGGACGAGGGCTTCTCGGCCGATCAGCTCGACCTGTCCACCTGGAACTTCGAGGGCGACGCCAACTACGACGCCGCCAACGGCTGGGTCGAGATCACCACACCGCAGCGCTACCAGGGCGGCTCGGCCTACCAGACCGCCGCGACCGTGAGCTCCGGCGAGATCGACATCAGCGCGCTCATCTACGTCTCCGGCGGCAGCGGGGCAGATGGCATCACGGTGACCGCCCTCGATGCCGACCGCATGACCTCCTTCCTCGGCGGACTCGGCGGGGGCATCGGCTACTCCGGGCTGCCCGGATGGACCGTGGAAGTGGACACCTGGTACAACCGCGGCACCGACCCCACCCGCCAGGACCATGTGTCCGTGCACATCGATGGCGACGTGCGCAGCCCCGAGGTGTGGGCCGACCTGCCCGAGATGGAAGACGGCAGCTGGCACGAGCTGCGGGTGCGCGCAGTCGGAACCCGGTTCACGGTGTGGGTGGACGACACCATCTACATCGACGACAACATCCCGGCGCTCACCGACTTCGACGCCTACGTGGGCTTCTCGGGCGCAACAGGCGGGGCCACCAACTACCACCTCATCGACTCGCTCGAGGTGCGCGGCTCCACCTGTGAGTAGTCCCGCTCAGTAGACCGGCGGCCACACCGCACTGGTGGGGGCGCCGTCGAGCTCACCGTAGACCACCCACACCGCATCCCCCGGCGAGCGGGCCTCGTGGGCCGGGTCCCAGGCTTCGATGAAGCCCTCGTGGTGGCTACCGTCGTGGCGGTCGTAGGCGTACTCGATGCGCCAGGGCGACACCCCGTTGCGCTTCTGGCTGTAGTCGCGCGCCACCTTGGTGAGGATGCCTCGGGTGGCCCGTCCGTGCGTGAGGGCGTGCAGCCAGCGCTTTGCCTTGCGGTGCCCGAAGTACCAGAGCGGGATGCCGATGATGGGAAAGATGATGGACCAGCAGAAGACCGTCGTGAACATCGCGCCGATGAAGGCCGTGACATTCCACCACAGCATCACCCGCCAGGGGTAGCTCCTGGGAAGGACCCGGGGGACCGACGGGGGACGGCGGCCGGGCTCGCCGGTGGGCAGGGCGGGCAGGTGTCCGCCACAGCTTCGGCAGTCGGCGACGAGGTGGCGCTCGTTGGGTGACCGGCACCATCCGCAGGTGACGACCAGAGGCTCCAGCACCAGCAGCGGGGCCCCACAGTCGTCGCAGCTCATGCCATCGCCCACCTCGGTGTCTTCGCCGCAGGAGCCGCAGATGATGTGGGCATGAGGGTCTTGGGGGATGAGCGCAGGCATGGCGGCAGGGGGCTTCAGGGGTGCGGGGGACGATGCAGGGGACTGCGGGCCTGCTGGACCACCGCCGCACGCTACCCTGAGGGTCCACCGGAGGCAGCATGGCCCGCTCGGGTTCCCGCCGAGGACGCTCCCAGTCCCCCGCCCAGACCTGGCTGCTGGCCGGCCTCGCCGTCGCAGGCACCTGCAGCCTCGGCTACGGCCTGTGGATGGTCGCCCAGGAGCCCGACCCCGTCGACATTCCCACCACCAGCGCCCCCGCTCCGCCGCCACCTGTCGGAGGACCCACGAAGGCCGTCCAGCCCGGCACCGTCCACCTGGACCGAGACCGTCCGGCCGACACCCGGGCCACCACACGAGATGGCGTGGTGTGCCCCGGCTGCGACATCGTCCTCATCACGGTGTGTTCGCTGCGCAAGGACTTCGTGTCCCGCTACGGGGCCCATCCCGGCCTCACTCCGAGCATCGACCGCATCGCCGAGGGTGGCTTCACCTTCAACCGCGCCTACGCCGCCTCCAACTTCACTCTGGCCGGCCTCACCGCGGTTCTCACCGGACGCTTCGGCTCGACCACGGGTGTCACCGGCTGGGACAAGGGCCTCACCACGGAGGTCCCCACGCTGCCGGAGGTGCTCGGACTCTACGGCTACGTCACGGCGGGCTTCACCATCGACGCCCCGTCTGGCTTTCGACCCGACTACGGCCTCGACCGCGGCTTTCAGCACATGCGCATCGTCACGCCCCCGCGCGACACGCCCGACGGGCGCTTTCATGGAGGAGAGATCGGCGATGGGGGCGCCTCGGCACAGCCCGTGGTGGACTGGCTGGCCCAGCAGCCCACCGCCGACCCGATGTTCGTGATGTTCCACTCCCGCACCGCTCACTTCCCCTTCGTCATCTCCCCCGACACCGACAACGCCGACCCCACCGGCGTCTGGCAGGGGCTGTGGGAGGCCGGGCGGGTCAAGCGGGTCGCCCCTCCCGGCACGGCGATGCCCGGCATGGCCGGCGGCACCTCCCAGGAGGGTGTGGTGCAGATCCAGGGGCCCGACCCCTTGCTCGTGCTGGTGCAGGACAAGGGGCAGCCTGCCGTGGAGAGCTGGCGTGCGCGCTACGCCGAGTCCGTGGGCCGGATGGACATCGATGTCGACCGGGTGTGGAAGGCCCTGGAGCGCCGCGGCAAGCTCGACAACACCATCGTGGTGCTGGTCGCCGACCACGGGGAGTCTCTGTACGACCACCACGAGCTGCTCCACGGGGATGCCTACTGGGACACCGTGGTCAATGTGCCCCTCGTCGTCCGTGTCCCCGGCCTGGCCGGGAAGGCGGAGATCTACGAGCAGCTCGTGAGCCACGTCGACCTCATGCCCACCCTGCTGGAGCTCGTGGGCGCGGTCGTCCCCGCCGACATCGACGGCCACTCGATGGTCCCCCTCCTCACCGGAGCGTCTGAGGAGGTGCGGGACATGGCGCTGGTGGAGGGGGGAGTCGCTCGCCAGACCGAACCGGGCCTCAAGGGTGCCGTCGTCGCCCCTCCCTACGTGCTGGTGCGCCAGGACCGTGGCTGCGATGGTCCCCCGGGAAGAGACCCGCCCCGCAAGCCCGGCGAGCCGGCCAACTGCCTCTACAACCTGACCGACGACCCCGGCCAGACCACCAACGTCGCCCTCCAGAACCAGCCGTTGATCGATGCGTTGATGGGACGCTGGCAGAGCTTCCGAGACGCCCGCGCAAAGGAGGCCACCCAGCTCGACCTCGACCCCGCCTTCATCGCCGAGCTGCGGGCCAATGGGTACGACTTCAAGTAGGAAGGCGGCCGGCCGGACGAGACGAGGTCAGCGCCAGACCTGCCACCACTTCTTCTTCTCGCCGCCCGTGAGGTAGGTCCAGAGGTCTTCTGCAGCTGGAGCCTCGTCGGTGGACTCGGTGGCCGCCTCAGGCTCGGTCGCAGCCTGTGCAGCAGGGGGACGGGGGGGCGTCCAGCCATGCGCAGCGCCGAGGGACCTGACCTCCGCAAGCATCGCCCGGCCCTTGTCCGCGTCGACCATGTGGACGAAGGCCGCAAAGCCCATCAGTCCGTTGAACAGGTCGGCCGCAGAGCCCCACCTGAGGCCCTTGGGACCCTTGGACCGCACCTTGTGGACCACCGCCCGATACCGCCGAAGCTGCTCCCGAGGCACCCCGAGGCGCTCGTTGACCACCAGCCCGGTGACCTCCTGCCGCCGTCCCCTCCGCATCACGCGGGTCTTCTTCGGGTGGACGGTGAGGTCTTCGGAGCCGACGATCTGAGGCACACATTTGAGCAGCAGTCGGGTGTCCGGAGTGACCACATCCCGACGGGCCGAGAAGGTGAGATCGTCGGCGTAGCGGGTGTAGTCGAAGCCAAGCCGCAGCGCGAGGCCCGCGAGCCGGGCGTCGAGTCGTCGACACAACAGGTTGGTGAGCACCGGGCTGGCCGGCGAGCCCTGAGGCAGGTGCCGCCCGCCCACCTGCACGAACCACCGCACGCCGTCGACCTCCATCTCCTCCACGTCGGCCTCGGTGCACAGCAGAGCCAGTGGAGTGGCCACAGCCCGGCTGTAGCCAAGCTGCTCGAAGATGCCGCGGACCCGAAGCCACCCGATGCTGGGGAAGAAGTCCTGCAGGTCGAAGTTGACCACCACGGACCGGCCGACATGGGCTGCGGCGTTGGTGACGATGGACCGGCCGGGCACGAAGCCGTGGGCTGCATCGTGGAGGGGAAGCTGGGACAACCAGCTGGCGATGGTGGTCTGGGCGGCCTTGAGGCGGGGCATCGGCGCCGAGATGAGCCGCTCCCCACCCGTCTTCTTCGGGATGGTGAAGCGCACGTAGTGGGAGGTGCGACTCACCTCCCGGTGGAAGGCCAACCACCGCAGGCCGGGAATGCTCTCTCCGAGGGCGTTTGCGAGGGCGGCATGGTCGGGCAGTGCCGGCAAGCCGAGGCGGGCGACCTTGCCCGCGTCTCCCGAGGGCCCCTCGGTGAGCTGCTCGCTGACCCCCTCTCCCAGGTAGAGCAGCTCCTTCTGCTTCCGGAGGGCCCAGGCGGCTGCGCGCTCCTTGCGGGCCTGCTCGCGTCGGGCCTTCGTCTCGGCTCGCTTCGCCCGCGCGGCCTTGAGCCGGGCCTTGTGGGCCGCCTGCCGCATGGCTTCGATGTCGTGGGTGTTGGCGAGCTCGTGCTGGAGCTGCCGCAGCTTCCTCTGCAGCCGGGAGGCCTCCGCCACGAGAGTGGTGTACTCGGCGTTCTGCCCGCCATTGGGGTCCCAGAAGCCGAGGCGGACCATGTCGTCGAGGATGACCTTGTGCATCCCCTCTTCGCGCACGGCAGCGCGCACCTCCTCGCGGGAGCGGCCCTCGTGGTCTCTACTCATGGGGGCCTCCCAGGCGGGAAGCTGGACGGGGGCGGAGCCTGGCGGAGCGAGACTTCGACACACGCTGGGGACCGGACCGGTCCACTCGACGCGGACCCCCTCCGGTACGACAGTTGAGTCCGGCAGGACTCGTCCCGCCAACTGTCGTACCGGAGGTGGGTCCGCCCAGTGAAGACCGGGCCGGTGAAGCAGGGAAGAGCCGGTCACATGGACGGCGATGACGCCGCCCGGATTGCAAGGCACACGGCCTGGCTCTGCCCCCGTCCGAGGGGAAAACTACACGAAGCGCGCTCATGAGGCCACCGCCCGCGCCTGAACGGCGGCACCGATGCGGAGCGCGAGAATGTGGGCACAAGGGCCCTTGAACAGCTTGTTCTGCTGGTAGAACCGGCAGTTGCAGTGTCCGGCCACGAGCCGGTCGTCGGCGTCGACGGTGGCCTGGGCATGGCGCAGACGGCGCCCATCCTGCACCTGTCCCGACAGCACCAGCTTGTCGCCACGACCTTGCCGTTGGACACCGAGGAGCCCGTCGTTGTCGACCAGCCGGCGCGCCTCGGCCTCCACCGGGCTGGCGTATCGGAGCTGGTCGAGCGGGAGGGGGTCTTTGAACAGCTCCCGGGCGCGGTAGACCTTCCGGCCGATGTCGTAGACCACCCGCCCGGCCTGGGCATGCTGCAGCAGTGCGGACTCGACCTCCGCGGGGTCTCGGCCGAGTGCCTGCGCCAGGGCGGGGGCCTTGGCAAACCACCGGTCCCGTAGCGCCTGGTAGATGGCCTCGGAGACGGCCGGGTCGACCTCTCCCCGCGGGGCCATGAGGTCGAAGCCACCCGCCCGGGACCAGTCATTGGCGGTCCAGCCCGACAGACCGAGGGTGAAGTCGAGCCCGCCGAGATCGACCACCCAGAAGCTCGGCATGCCCGTGCCCATGAGGGTGAGGTCGATGTGGCGGCTGACCGGCACGAGGCGCTCGAGCACCTCGAGCCGACGGCGCCCCCACACCCGGACCTCCCGAATGGGCTGGCCATCGACCCCCTTGTTGGCCCGCAGCTCCGAGCGTGCCAGCGTGAGCGTGATGCCGAATGGCTCCACCTCGACAGTGATCTGCCCCTGCTCGGAGAAGCGAAAGCGCAGCGAGCGGGGACCGTGGGTCTCCTTTCTGCGCTTGAGCACGAACAGCAGGTTGTGGAGGTCCATCGGGTGCAGTCGCAGGCGCGCGCCCGGCATGGTCATCGCCGCACTGACCTGGACGAAGCCGCGCACCCAGGTGTCGGGCAGGTCGATCTTCTTCTCGCGGTGCAGGTCGTCGTCGTCGGTCTGCACCTCGAAGCCGGTGGGGTCCACCTTCAGCTCGGTGTCGCGGTAGCTGCGCAGCTTTTCGAACTCGGCGGCCAGCGCACGGCTGTAGTCGACGTTGGTCGTGCCGCACGAAAAGGCGCCCACCGAATGGAAGCTGTCGTAGCGGCAGCCGAAGCGGCCATAGGTGGACTCGTCCTGGCTGAAGCACTCGAAGAAGATCTGGTCGGGATGCACCGTGATGACGGGGTCGAGCACGTACCAGGCACCCCGGTCGTGTTTCCACAGCCAGTCGAAGTACTGTCTTCTCGCCTTGTAGAAGGGCGTGCGCGTGGCGGTGCGCCGGCGGGCATTGTCGGCAAGCTCGGCACGCAGTTGCTTGATCTCGTCGTGGATGCCGGCCCTGCGGGCGGGGACCGACGCCATCAGATCGGCCAGCTCCACGTCATCCTGGCGCCGCCTCCACTCGAGGTACTGGCTGCGGTCCCTGGTCTGGGGACGCAGATCGCTGCAGACCACGGCGTGCAGCGCGGCCATGCCCTCCCGAAAGGGCAGGCGACGCTCCACCTGTCCCACGAAGTGGGTGGGCGGACGGGAGACGTCGGGGGCGAAGAACAGCGCCGACCGCACCGGTCCGGTCTCGGCGTGGGTGCGTCCGAAGTAGCGGTGCTCAAAGCGCACGGACACCTCCGGCCCGGGCTTCGGGCGGGCGCAGGCGGATCTCCTGGGAGGACAGTCCGTGGGTGCGCCGAATCCGACCGAGGATGGCGATGGCACGGGCGCGGTCCTGCACGGAGCAGGAGGCCGAGATGCGCGCAAGCAGGGGCACGGCGAGCTCGGCAATGGCGCGGTCTCGCTGGGACTCCTGGTCGAGGAAGGCGAACACCCGGGCCTTGGCCACACCGCCCCTGGACACCCCCCCGAGGACGGCCGCAAAGTAGTCGAACAGCCCGATGATGCGGTCGGGATGCCCCGCCGCGTGGGCCGGCAGCAAGCCAGATACGAAGCGCTGCATGTCGGTGGAGGGATGCTCGGCGAGTCGGGCCAGCAGCAGGGGACCATGCTCCGAGGCGAACAAGTCGGGAATCAGCTGGCGGCCCAGCGCCTGCACCTCGGCCTTGGGCGAGTCGCAGATGGCTACGAGGAGGTTGGCGTCGATGCGGCCATCCGAGCGATGGGCGCGCAGGAGCTCGGCGCCGAGGGCCCGGGTGCCCGGCCAGTCTGCGTCGATAAGCCGCAACAGCAGGTCGTCGTCGTGCACGTAGCGGTCGACCTCCGCAGACACCCAGGCCTGCGCCACCGCGCGCACCGCGCGCAGGTCGTGGCCACACAACGCAACCACCTGGGCAGGCGAGAGGCGGTCGGGACGGAGCCGGTCGAGCCGCGCTGCACCCAGGGCCTGCGCCTGCGTGGACTCCGAAGACAGCAGCCGTTGGATCGCACGCTCGTCGAGCTTGTCGAGGGCCTCGCCAAGATGGGCCTCCGCAAAGCTGGCCAGCTCGGCATGAAGACCCTCGGCGCCCTCCTCCGCCCGTAGAATCGCGAAGATGGCGTGCAGCACGCTGTTCGCGAAGTCCGAGTGGGCCGCGGAGAGCCGCGCGATGGTGGGGGCGATGGCCGCGCGAACCTCGCCTACGGGCGACGACAGCATGGCCATCAGCACAGCAAATCGCTGCTGCAAGGTGGTGTCGGGCAGGGTGGAGAAGACCCGGACGCCCTCGGCCCGCACCTCTGCGTCGGAGGCGGTGGTCCAGGCGGCGAGGAGGTCCTCCGGCAGCTGCTCGGCCGGCGTGTCGTGCCGAGCCAGCAGCCGCGAACCGAGCCTCTGCGCCGCCACCACCTTTGCGGACAACAACGCCTGCAACGGACCCAGCGGCCAGCTGCGCAGGTGCGCTGCGAGAACCCCGGTGAGCAGGGCGCCCAGTCGGTCGATGTCGGGGGAGGCGGGATCGAGGTCGTCGGCGGTGAGGAGGTCGAGCAGGCCGCCCACGAAGGCCTCTGCCACCCCCGGCACGGTGAGCGCGCCTGGGATGAGCTCCCGGGCCAGATCATGGGTGTCGTCGGGCCCGCACCGCACGAGGGCCAGCAGGAAGGCGGGGTCGAGCAGCACCACACGGGCCACATCGCGGATCCAGCCATGGGCCAGCGCACGGGCATCGGCATTGGCGCAGCCCGCCAGCGCGAGCAGCAGAGGCCGGGACGGTTGAGAGGGGTCCCACCAGGCGCGCGCGATGCGGAGCCCGAGCCGAACCTGCAGCGGATGGGCACCGCCCAGCAGCTGGACAGCCTGCTCCGGCGAGGCCAGCTCGCCGAGGTCGGAACGCTCGAGGAGTGCCGTGCAGCCGACCGGGATGCCGAAGGGGGTGTGGCCGCCACGGGCGAGCGCGAGCAGGGCGTCGGGACGGGCATCCCACAGCTCGGGAAAGGCCTCGGTGCGGGCGCCTTGCGGGTCGCTGCCCCCCCGCCAGGGCGGACTCCAGCGACCGATTCGACCGGGCTCGACGAACGCGCGGCTGTGCTTGAGCAGCAGGTGTCCCACAGGCCAGCTCGGCCGGCCGCGCTCCTGCTTGTCGACCGCCGCCAACAGGCCGAGAGCCATGTCGACATATCCGCGACAGCCATCGTTTCCGCGAATTCGCAGCGTGCGGCTCGTACGGCGTCGGAACCACTGCCGGGTGGGGTGGGTGAAGCCCCAGCGGTCGCTGCCCTGCCGCGCGGCATCCGCGATGTTCACCCGACCCGAGGCGCGGGTCCAGGTGGTGCCCCAGCGGGTTCCCGGCTGGGCGCGGGAGTGCTCGATTCGACCGGCGAGAATACCCCAGAGTTCGCCATCATCGCGCATCTCAGCGAGCTTGTAGATGCGGCGCAGGGCCTGCCAACAGGGTGGGCGCAAGGCAAGCCGACCGAGGGTGGGCTTCAACACGCTGCGGATGGCGGGAGTGTCGAGCAGCGCCAGCGTGACCAGCACGAGCGGGGCCCCGGCAGCCTGTCCCTCGAGGTGCCGGTCGAGGGCGATCTGCAGACCCTCGGGTGAGTCGTTCTCCACCGACCGACCGATTCCGCGGGGCAACTCGTCGAGCAAAGCCTCCCGGGTGGCGGCAGACGACGATGGAATGGCCAGCAGGCCCGCCGTGGCGAAGCGGCGCGCGGGCTCGGACCTGCGGGCTCCGGCGAGCGCCTTCAACGCACCCACGCTGCCCGGATCGGCGATGCGGGCGAGGGCCCAGGCGAGCACGACCTCCAGCAGGCCGCTGGACCGGGGCACCTCCGCCACGAGGTGGGGGACGGCCGCCCGAAGTCGAAGCTGGCCGGCCCGCTGGATGATGCGCGTGTGGGGCCAGTCGCCCGGCGCGGACCTCGGATTCGCGAGGTAGCCGACGATGGTGGGGGCACAGGCTGGTGGGCTGTCGGAGCAGTCGGTGGGGTCTTCCTGCGACTCGCCCTGGGGCGCCCCGCCGGCCTCCGCGTAGCCATCGGCGAGCCGGCGCTGCAGCTCTCTGGCGAGAATCCGCTCCGCCCGCTCCAGGGACACGGGCAGGGTGGTGCGGGTGCCCTCCTGGAGCGGAGCCCCCTCGCGACCACTGCGGAAGTTGACGAGGTAGCCCAGGCCGTCGAGGCCGACGCCCTCGGCCGCCGTCTCCAGCAGGTCGAGCTCGACGACACGGCCCTTGCCAGGGGGGCCTTTTCGGAGGTGATGGTGGCGCAACCGCTTCATGCCGGCATTGGAACGCGGGGGACGCCCAGAAGCAAGGCACCAAGCGGACAGGAATTGTCCGACTTTCGCCCTTGCGCGCGTCAGGCCACGCCGTAGCAGCCTGCGGGAAGGCCCCTCACCGGAGCTCCAACGCCTCCCGCAAGGTCCACAGAAGCTCCTCGGCATGGGGCTCCAGAGCCTGCAGCGCCTCACTGGCGGCCTCCGCCTCCGCCAGCCGGGCCTCCGCCTGCGAGGGATCGGCGAGCCCTTGCTCACACCACAACTCCACGCGCGTGGCGAGGGGAAGGCCCGGCTCGTCGAGCATTCCGGCCACCCAGGCGAGCTGTTGGGCCACCGTGTCGCGGTCCCCCATCCGACGGGCACAGCTCGCGATGCGGATGCGGCACAAGGCGCCATCCACAAACAGCCGGGTCGCCTCGCAGATCTCCAGAGCCCGCTCGTAGGCGGCCCGGGCGCGCTCCGGACGGTCCCGCAGCCACTCCAGGTCGCCGGAGCGACCGTGGATGTAGACCTCGCTGGCCAGAAAGCCGAGTCCCGCCACGAGCGCCCGGGCCTCGGCCAGCTCCTGGTCGGCTTCGGCGAGCCGGCCGAGGGCCATCCAGGTCTCCGCGAGCTGCACCCGGGCCTGGGCCTGCCGCTGGGCATCCCCAGCGGTGGCCGCCAGCCGGATGGCTTCCCGGGACAGCTGGACCGAACGGTCGAGGTCGCCGGCTTCTCCGCAGTGCCGCAGCAGGCGCGCATACTGGGCCAGGGCCGGTGCGAGGTCCGAGGCGTCGGCCGTGCGGCGCAGCAGAGCCACCCCCTCGTGGAGCCGGTGCCGCGCCTCCTGCTGACGGCCGAGCAGGCTCAGGCAGCCGCCCAACGAACACTGGTAGATGGCCAGGTTGCGCCGCTCCCGGCGCGTGGTGCCGGGCCCCTCCAGCGCCTGCAGCTCGCCGACCGCCCGGGTGAGGGCGTCGACGGCGTCGGTCCACCGGCCCCCACCGCGCATCGTCGCCCCTCGATCTGCGAGGGCGTAGGCCGCCTCACGGGCCTCCCCCGCCGCCAGAGACACCGCCCGCGCACGGTCCAGAGTAGCCAGTCCATGGGAGTTCACGCCCCGGTGGCAGCGCAGCACCCCGAGCCTGCGGAGGGCAGCCCCATGGCGCGCTGCCAGGCCCGCCGTCTCGGTCTCCGCGACCACCTGTTCCAGCATCGTCTCGGCCTCCCCGGCCCGACCGTCGATGCGCAGCACCTTGAAGGCCAGCGTGGTGCGGGCATCCAGCGACCGGATGCCGCCGGGAGAGACCACCGACAACACCCCCCGGAGTGCCCGCTCGGTCTCCCCCAGATCGAGCCGTGCGAGGGCATCTTCGGCGGCTTCCTCGTAGAGCGCCGCCGCGATGCCGTGGCGTCCAGCCCGGCGCCAGGCGTCTGCGCGTCCTGCCTTGTCATGCGGCTGGTGCAGATCGAGCCACTCGGCCACCGCCCGGTGGAGCTCGGCCAGATCAGCCGGTCCCCACGCCAGCGCAGTCTCCTGCGCGCGCGGAGTGGGAAAGTCCACCTGATCGGTCCCATCCTGCAGCAACCAGCCCGACCGGAGCAGATCTCCCAGCACCCCCACCTGCGCGTCCAGAGACCGGACCAGAGCACCCGGCAGCGGTCCACCCACCGCAGCCAGCCCAGCCAACAGACCCCGCTCGGGGACCGACAGCGCCTGCGTCCGTCGGGCCCAGACGTCCGGCCACTGGCCCACCGCCCGCCAGGCCCCCGCAGCATCGAGCGCCAGCCGTCCCCCCTCGATGGCGCGCTCCACCTCCGCGGCCAGCCAGCCAGGACGCCCGGCAGCCGCATCCACGAGGCTGTCCCGCACATGCGCCTCGGGTGCAGATCCGAGCGCCGACTCCAGCAGCTCCCCCATCGCGCGCTCCGACAACGGCGGCACCCGCACATCGCCGCCTCCCTCTGCGACAACCACCACCCGCAGGCCTCGCGGCGGCTGCTGGGTCAGGCGGGCCAGCAAGCCCTCGGCAGCTGCATCGAGGGGGCCGGGAGACCGATCGAGCAAGAGCCAGTCGAGGTCGATCCCCTCGAGCCAGGCGACCAGGAGCTCCGGCTGTCGATTCGGTGGACGGTCGGCACCCCACCACGCGGCCTGTGCCAGTCCCGACAGGCTGCTCCACGCCACCCGCTGACCCGGAGCCAGCCGCCGCTCCACGGCCCGCAGCACATGGGTGGTCCCTACGCCTGGCAGCCCCTCCACCACCGCGCCCCCCCTTGCCTCGACCCCATCGAAGATGGCCTGCACGACGGCATCTCGACCGATGGTGACCGGGGGGTGGGGCCGGGGCGTCGGCAATGGCGGAAGGGGAAGGCCAGCCAGCTCGTGCAGGCGTCGGGCAACGAACAGGGCATGGGGAGGACGGTGCCGCGGGTCGGCCTGCCCCAGAACGTCGAGCAGCGCGCCGAGGTCGCCGGTCCGCCCACACCCGAGCCCTTCATCGAGCAGCCGCCCGAGGGCGAAGAGGTCGGCCCGGGCATCATCGCTGCCGGTGACGCGCTCGGGAGCCTGGAAGGCAAGCGTGCCCCCTCCGACTGCTCCGCCGGACAGCCGGGGCCGAAAGGTGGCCCGCTCCGACGCCAGCCCGAAGTCCACCAGCACCGGGCCCCGTCCGGGCACCATCAGCACGTTGGCGGGCTTGAGGTCGCCATGCACCACCCCCGCGGCATGCAGGTGTGCCAGCGTCACGGCCAGCGACATCCCCACCGCCAACAGCTCGTCCACGGAGCGGCCGGCAGCTGCCCAGCTCGCGATGGTCGGTCCCTCCAGCAGCTCCAGCGCCATCCACGGCCCCGCTGCATCCGACCCCGCGTCGAGACAACGCACCACGCCGGGAAGGTCGAGGCGCTGCAGCAGGTCGATCTCCCGTCGCAGCGCCGCATGGTGGGACGCCCGGTCGCGGGCCGCGCGCTTCAAGGCCACCAGCACGCCGTCGGGACCCACCGCCCGCACCACGGCCCCCATCCCACCCTGCGCGAGCGGACCCTGCACCTTGTACGGTCCACTCCCCGACGACACTGGCACCGACTCCGACATGCCGAGATGCTATCCAGCGGAGGCCCCCCGCGTCCCCACCGGCCCTCTGCACCGGAGTCCGCCCAGCGTGTCCCCGTCCGACGTCACCCAGAGCGACAGCCGCAGCCGGAGAGACACCGACGCCGACGTGCGCCTGTTCACCCTGGTCGTCGCCCACCACCCCGACCCGGACCTGCTGGACTGCGCCATCCCGATGCTCCCGGGCCGCACCCGTCTGCTGGGCCGCGACTCGGTGGGCTGGCCGCCCGGTCTCACCACCGATGGCCGACAGTCCCGCTCCCATGTGCAGGTGTCCGTGCCCCGCACCGACGATGGGGTGGACGTGGTCGACCTCGACAGCCGCAACGGCACCTGGGTGCGGGGCCAGCGCGTCAGCAAGGCCCGCCTGGCGGATGGGGACTGGCTCACGGTCGGCGACACGGTCTTTGTGCTGCGCCGCCGGGCACCCGACCACCACGCCCGTCCACACGCCCTGCTGGCGGGCATCTCCGCAGAACACGCCCACCTGGTGTCCGGGCTCGCCGCCGTCGCCCCCACCCTGTCGACCGTCTGCCTCACCGGTCCCCCCGGCGTCGGCAAGGAGCGGGTCGCCCGGGCCATTCATGCAGAGAGCGGGCGCACCGGTCCGTTCATTGCGGTCAACTGCGGAGCTCTGCATGGTGCCGTCCTCCAGAGCGAGCTGTTCGGGCATGTCTCCGGCGCCTTCACCGGCGCGCGCGCAGCTCGACCCGGCCTCGTCCGCGCGGCGCAGGGGGGCACCTTGTTGCTCGACGAGATCGGAGACGCGCCCCCGGATGTGCAGGTCGCCTTGTTGAGGTTGCTTCAGGAACGCAGGGTGCGCCCGGTGGGGTCAGACCGCGAGGTGGCTGTCGACGTGCGCTTCGTCGCCGCCACAAACCGAAGCGCCGCCGAGCTGTCCGCCCGCCTTCGGCCCGACCTGCGCACCCGCCTGGACCAGTGGCCCATCTCGGTGCCGGCACTGTCCACACGAATCGACGACATCATGCCCATGGTGCGCTCCCTGGCACCCGGGGCTCGACTCCACCGTAGCCTCGTGGAGCGGCTCCTCGGTTGGGGTTGGCCCGGCAATGTGCGGGAGCTCGAAGGCATCGTCCACCGCCTGCAAGCCACCGAGTCTGCACCTTGGCGGGTCCCAGCCTGGCTGGACGCTCTGCTCACCGAACGCAGCGCGCCCGTCCCCATCTCGTCTGAAGACCCCGCCATGGTTCCCGAGCGCCCCGATGCAGCGTCTCTGCAGGCCGCCCTCGACGCCACGAGAGGCAACGTACAGGCGACGGCCCGGCAGCTCGGAGTCGGCCGCAGCACGCTGTACCGCTGGATGCGACAGCTCGGGGTGCGACCCAAGCGGGTGTAGACCGGCAGGTGGCACATGTCCCATGGCACACCGATGGGACAGCCAGGCCGCCGACAAGAGCCTGTTCATGGCGACACGCACCGGCACACCCCTTGCTGGAGGGCCGTCCATTCCCGGAGGTCCCATGCGCGCCCTTGCGCCCACACTGCTCCTCATGTCCATCGCCTGCACCGGCGGCTCCTCCAGCAAAGACGACGACACCGGCTTTCCAGGCGACGACACCGACGACACCGACGACACCGACGACACCGACGACACCGACGACACCGACGACACCGACGACACGGGGGATACCGGCGACACCGACGAGCCGGTCGACTGCCACACCTTCGACTTCTACGAGACCGTCGAGACGCCCATTCGCATCGTCGCAGCCTGCAACCCCACCATCGTGCCGGGGCCGCTCATCGTCGACGCCCGCATCGACATCGAGGCGGGGGCCGAGCTCCACATGGGCACCGACAGCGCCTTGCTGGTGGGGCTCCTCGGCGAGGGCGGCCAGGTCGTGGTCACCGGGACCGCCGATGCTCCGGTTCGCTTCGTCGGCATCGACGCCACCGGGGGCGACACCCGCTTCGAAGGCATCGACATCGGCACCCTCGCCCAACACGACACCACCGTCGAGCACGCCATCTTCACCCGCTGCGGGGGACGGGACGACGGGGGCGCACCGATCACGGCCGCGGCCTGCATCCGCATGGGCTCCACCGACGGCGGCACCCTCGACCTGTCGCATGTGGCGTTCGAAGACGCCGCGCGGGCCGTGCGCTTGAGCGGGGACGGGGAGGCGACCCGCCTCTCCGACCTGTCCTTCGACGCCGACACCTCCATCGGCCTGCAGCTGCCTGCCGACCAGGTGGGCGTGGTGGGCGGCAACCTTCCCTTCGCAAACCCCGCCGGCTTCCACGAGATCGAAGACGGCACCGTGAGCCGGGTCACCGCCGACGCCACCTGGGCGGGACAGCCCGTTGCCTGGCGCATGTCCTACGACCTCGTGGTCACGGGCGACGGCAGCCTGTCCACCGAAAACCCCGGGCCCACGCTCACCCTCGACGCCGGCTTCGTGCTGGAGCTGCCAGAAGGGCGCTGGCTGGAAGTGGGCACCGAGGGACCCGCCGCCATCGAGACCACCGGCACCGCCACCGACCCTGTGACCTTGCGTCCCACACAGGAGGGAACGCGAATGGGTGGTCTGCGTCTCGGCGACTCCCTCAGCGGCGCCAACCTTGCGGGACTGCACCTCATCGACGGTGGGGGCGGCGGCTCGGAGGGCGCCAGCATGCGCATCGACCAGGTGGAGGACACCGTCGAGATCGGCCTTGCTGGCGTCGTCTTCGACAGCTGCGCAGAGACGGGACTCACGACCCTGGACGCCGACTACCTGCGCTTCCAGACCTTTTCGGGCAACACCTTCCGAGACTGCGCGGTGCCACTGCTGATGCGACCCGACACCATGGGATCCATCAGCGCAGACCAGATCTGGGACGGCGACACCTTCGTGAACGTGCTCCATCCCGGGCCTTTCACCCGAGACGCCACCTGGCTCGACCTCGGACTGCCCCTTCGGCTGGGCGTGACCTGGGAGCGCGGCGACGGCTTCGACATCGACGCCACCCTCCACATCGACCCCGGCACGCACCTGTTGTTCGACGAAGACACGCGCATGACGGTGGCTGCCGGGGGCACCGGCGCCCTGGTGGCCGTCGGGACCAGCACCGAGCCCATCTCGATGCGCGCATCGGACACCGAATGGGAGGGGCTGGTGTTCGAGGCGGGCAGCGGCGGCTCCACCTTGTCCTTCGTCGAGCTGGGCGATGCCGGTCAGGTGAGCGACAACCGCATCCAAGGCTGCCTGAGCGCCTCGGATGGGGCCACCGACCTCATCGTGGACACGGTCACCTTCACCAACTGTGGACAGTCGGGCGTGGGCGCGGAAGGACCCACGCGGGCCTTCGCCAGCTTTGTGGACAACACCTTCGACAGCATGGACGTCGGCCTCGCAATGCACCCCAACATGGTGTCGGACCTGCTCGCCCAGTCCTACACTGGCGTGGACCACAACCTGCTCATCATGAGCGTTCTCAGCGAGTCGGGGACCTGGGTGGACCAAGGCATCCCGTGGCGAGCCACCGGAGGCGCCGACCTCGAGGTGGAAGCCGATCTGGCCATCTCGGCAGGCTTCGAGCTGGAGTTTCCATGGGTCTCCGGCGTGGGCCACGGCATCGAGGTGGGCGTGGACGGGCCGGGCTCCCTGACGGCCACCGGCTCACGCTTCAACCCGGTGCGCTTCACCAGTGCAGAGGCCTCCCCGTCCGCCGGGGACTGGCGTCAGATCTCCTTCGGCGACGACACGGACACCTCGGCCCTCACCTACGTGGAGCTGGATTACCCCGGTCGCGGTGGACGAGCGGCCATCGACCTCAACGGGCAAAGCGCCAAGGTCACCCTCACCGATGTGACCGTCACGAGTGGAGCGGGAGACGACATCGAGGCCGACTGAGCCCCCTCAAGAGGACCCCGTGGCGCCGCCGATGTCGCCACGGGGCCAGGTCAAGATGAAGCCATACCAGCGCATCATCAGCTGCATGGGCCGGCCTCCAGCCGAGTCGGTCCAGGTGGCCTCGGCAAAGCCGCCTGCATTGGATTCCACCCGCAGGCTTCGGCCGCCCAACACATCCTCGGTGCCCGCAGCCACCTCCGACATCGGGTAGAAGCGCGCCACTTCGCCCACCACCACGGCAAGTCCGGGGGTCTGTTCGGGCAGACGCGGGTCGACCTCGGCCATGGTGCCCCGGAACAAGGGGGGGAGAAAGCCGCGGGCCCCCCGAATGCCACGCCCCATGGCGAGGTTCAAGGCGCGGTGCTTCAGGCTTGTCTGCCGTTCGTTTGCAGACAGGTCGGGCCAACGCTGGCTGGCCTCGGCGACAGTCAGATAGTGCAGCGGCCAGCTGTCCAATACCGCACCAACGAGCTCACCATGCACCGCCTCGCCGGTGATGTGGTCCCACCAGCTGCGGGTCTCATCATCGACCAGCAACACGAGGCCGTTGTAGAGGCCACCCGCGCTCAGGTGGAGGTCGCGTCCATCATGTGTGGCGGTCAGACCGACCCCACTGTGGCATACCGGTCACCACGACACATATCGAAGCACCCCGTCCAACACGAACTGCACGCCGTGGGGGACCGAGATGTCCAACACTCGCACGGCCCGTCGGTCATCGCCACACTCGGCGACGACCAGCTCCTCGTCATCTTCCCAACCCATGGTCGACAAGGGCCGCCCCGGACCATCTACCACCCAACGTTGGAAGAGGTCGGGACCACGGAGGCGGGCGCGGCTTGCGTCGAAGCCGGACACCTACCGGAACTCGTCCATCAGCTTGTCGAGCGCACCACTCCCCGGGCACAGGTCGGCGTAGGGAAGCTCCACCAGCGGGGTGTCGGTGGTGCCGCTCATGGTGTGCATGTCGCCGTCGCTCTCTTGCAGGTAGAGGATGCCGGTGGGCACCTCGCCGCGGGCCTGCATGCGCGACAGGTTGGCGAAGGCGCTCGCCCGGTCGTGGGGGTCGTAGTCGTCGGCGACACTGCGAAGCAACACAGTGGAGCCGTCGTGCAGCTTCACCTCGGTGGCCTCGCCGCGCTTCTGGGTGGCCTGAAGCTCACCACAACCGGGCACCAGGCTCGCCTCGGTGACATGCCGGTAGTGCTCGCGGGTGTACATGTAGGACTTGGTGGAGCCCTTGTGTTCGTTGAAGGTGACGCAAGGCGAGATGACATCGATGAGCGCGAAGCCCTTGTGCCGCAGAGCCGCTTCGAGAATGGGCACCAGCTGTGCCTTGTCGCCAGAGAAGGACCGGGCGACGAAGGTGGCACCCAGGGTCATGGCGAGCAGGACGGGGTCGATGGGGGCCGCCCGGTTGACCGCGCCCTTCTTGGCCTTGCTGCCCACATCCGCGCTGGCGGAGAACTGGCCCTTGGTGAGGCCATAGACACCGTTGTTCTCCAACACATAGGTGAGGTTCACGTTGCGTCGAGACGCGTGGCAGAGCTGGCCGAGGCCAATGGACAGGCTGTCGCCGTCGCCGCTGATGCCAATGTACATCAGCTCGCCATTGGCTGCATTGGCTCCGGTCGCCACCGAGGGCATCCGACCATGCACCGAGTTGAAGCCGTGGGCATCGCGCAGAAAGTAGGTGGGCGTCTTGCTGGAACAGCCGATGCCAGACAGCTTCACCACGCGGTGGGGCTCCACGGACAGCCGCCAGAACGCCTGCACGATCGCAGCGGTGGTGGAGTCGTGGCCGCAGCCGGCACACAGGGTGGACAGCGAGCCTTCGTAGTCGCGGTAGGTGAGCCCCAGGTCGTTCTTGGCGAGCTTGGGGTGCCGCGCGATGGGCTTTGCGATGTGGGTCATGCCATGGCTCCTGAAACGCCCTCGCGAACGGCCTTGGCGCTCAGCGGGAGGCCACCGTAGTCGCGCACGCTCACGATGCGGTCCTTGGTGATGTCGGTCTCGTTGAGCAGCAGCTGGTAGAGCTGCCCATCGCGGTTCTGCTCGATGATGAAGTTCTTGTCGTGCTCGCGAAGGAAGGCCTCCACGGAGTCGGGGAAGGGGAAGGCCCGGATGCGCATCACATCCACCGGCATGCCTTCTGCTTCCCACCGCTCAGCGGCCTCGCGAACCGCACCGTCGCAGCCACCGATGGTGACCACGCCGAAGCGGGCTCCCTCGCGACGCTCGATGATGGGCTGAGGCACGCTGTCCTTGGCCGACAACACCTTGCGACGCAGTCGGTCCACCACCTCGAGGTATGGACCCGACTTCTCGGTGTACTTGCCGTATTTGTCGTGGCCCGAGCCGCGCGTGAAGTAGGCGCCCTTGGGGTGGACACCGGGAATCGTGCGGTAGGGGATCTCGTCGCCGTCGACGTCGAGGTAGCGGTAGTAGGCCTCGATCTCCTCGAGATCGGCCTTGTTCAGCACCTTTCCACGATCGACCGTGTAGCTGTCGTCCCAGCTGAAGCGGGGCACCATCCAGTCGTTCATGCCGATGTCGAGGTCGGACACGAGGAAGGTGGGGGTCTGGTAGCGCTCGGCGAGGTCGAACATGTCGCGCGCCATCGTGAAGCACTCGCCAGGGTTGGCGGGGAACAGCGCGATGTGCAGGGTGTCGCCGTGAGAGCAGTACACGCAGGTGAGGATGTCGCCCTGCTGGGTGCGGGTGGGCATGCCGGTGGACGGACCGGTGCGCTGCACGTTGACGAAGACGGCGGGAATCTCGGCATAGTAGGCGAGCCCGATGAACTCGCTCATCAGGCTGATGCCGGGACCCGCAGTGGAGGTGAAGGCCCGCGCGCCCGCCCAGGCCGCACCAATCGTCATGCCCGCGGCGGACAGCTCGTCTTCGGCTTGCATGATGATGTGGTTGTTCTTGCCGTCTTCGGTCTTGCGGTAGCGACCACAGAACTTCGTGAAGCCGTCCATCACCGAGGTGGAGGGGGTGATGGGATACCAGGCGGCCACCGTGGCGCCCGCGTAGACACAACCCAAGCCAACGGCGGTGTTGCCGTCGATCATGATCTGGTCGCTCGTCTTGTCCAGCGGCTGCAGCCGGATGGGCAGGGGACAGTCGAAGTGCGCCTTGGCGTAGTCGTAGCCGAGCTTGATGGCGAGGTCGTTGGCGTCGGCGAGGTGCTTCTTCTTGGCGAACTTCTCGTGGAGCATCGACCGCACGACGTCCATGTCGAGGTCGAGCAGCGCGCCCAAGGCCCCCACATAGGCGATGTTCTTCATCAGGATGCGCGTGCGAGAGCCCTCGAAGTTCTTGCCGCACATCCGCGCGAGGGGAACGCCGAGAATGGTGATGTCATCGCGCTTGAGGCGGGGATCCAATGGAAAGCTGGAGTCCACCAGCAGCCAACCCCCGCTCTCGACGCTGTCGAGGTCGTCTTTGTAGGTCTGGGGGTTCATGGCCACCACGAGCTGGAAGGCCGGGGCCCGTGCCGTGTGGCCATCGCCGTTGACCCGAATCTCGTACCAGGTGGGCAGGCCCTGGATGTTGGACGGAAAGACGTTCTTTCCGGAGATGGGCACACCCATCCGGAAGATCGCCTGCATCAGCATTCCGTTCGCGCTCGCCGAGCCGGTGCCGTTGACCGTGGCGATGCGGAGGGAGAAGTCGTTTACGCCACTCATTTGTTTGCAATGCTCGTGGGTTCGGAGTGTGACGCGTCGGCATGGGGGATGAAGAGGTTCATCTTCGCCATGTCCCAGGCCGCGGTCGGGCAGCGCTCGGCGCAGAGCCCGCAGTGCACGCAGAGGTCCTCGTCCTTCGCCATCAAGCGCCCGGTCTGGGGCAGCTCGGAGGACACGTAGACCGCCTGGTCGAGGTTGGTGGCCGGCACCAGGAGGGCTGCACGAAGCTCGGACTCGGAGCCGTCCTCATCGGTGATGGTGAGGCAGCTCACCGGGCAGATGTCGATGCAGGCGTCGCACTCGATGCAGGACTTCGCGGTGAAGTCGGTCTGCACGTCGCAGTTGAGGCAGCGCTGCACCTCGGTGGCGGCCTGCTCGGGGTTGAAGCCGAGCTCCACCTCCAGCGACATCTCCTCGAAGCGCGCCTGCAGGTCGGCGTGCTGCATCTTGCTGCGCGGGCTGGGGTTGTAGTCGTTGTGGTAGGTCCACTCGTGCAGGCCCATCTTGGAGCTGGTGAGCCCCACGCTCTGCGCCGGCCGGTCGTCGGTGAGGGACTTGCCGCGGCAGTACAGGTCGATGGAGATGGCCGCCTGGTGGCCGTGTTCGACCGCCCAGATGATGTTCTCGGGACCCCAGGCCGCGTCGCCACCCACGAACACACCCGCTCGGGAGGTCATGAAAGTGGTCTTGTCGACCTCGGGCATCGCCCACTTGTTGAAGTCGATGCCGATGTCGCGCTCGATCCACGGAAAGGCGTTGTTCTGGCCGATGGCCAGGATGACGTCGTCGCAGGGGATGAACTTCTCGCCGTGCTTGGTGGAGCGCAGACGGCCGGTGTCGTCGGGCGCCCAGGACACGAGGTCGAACACCATGCCCACCAGCTTGCCGTCTTCCACGACAAAGCGCTGGGGAGAGTGGTTCTCGAGGATGTCGACCTGCTCTTCCTCGGCGTCGACCAGCTCCCAGGGCGAGGCCTTGAAGTGCTTGCGGCCCTTCCGCGCCATGACCTTGACGTCTTTGCCGCCGATGCGCTTGGCGGTACGGCAGCAGTCCATGGCGGTGTTGCCGACACCGATGACCAGCACGCGCTCGCCGATGGACTCGGTGTGCTCGAAGTGGACGTTGGCCAGCCACTCGATGCCGATGTGGACGTTGGCGTCGGCCTCGTCGCGCCCCGGAAGCCGGAGCTCCTTGCCCGCAGGCGCGCCGGTGCCGATGAACACGGCATCGAACTCACCCGCGTCGAGCATCTCCTTGAGACTCTCGACGCGGTGGTTGTACTTGATCTCGCACAGGCCCATGTCGAGAATGGCGTCGCACTCGGCATCCAGCACCGACATCGGCAGACGGAAGGCCGGGATGTTGATGCGCATGAGGCCGCCGGGCTTGGGCAGGGCCTCGAAGATGGTGCAGTGGTACCCGAGCGGCTGCAGGTCGTTGGCGACCGTGAGCGACGCGGGCCCGGCACCGATGAGGGCGATGCGCTTGCCGTTGGGTGTGCCGGCCTTCGGCAGCCTCGACTGCACCTCGTCGCCGTCCTTCAGGTCGGCTGCGACGCGCTTGAGACGACAGATGGCCACGGGCTTTTCTTCCACACGGCCGCGTCGACAGGCGGGCTCGCACGGGCGGTCGCACACACGCCCCAGCACACCGGGGAACACGTTGGAGCGCCGGTTGAGCATGTAGGAGTCGGTGTACCGGCCCTGGGCGATGAGCCGAATGTACTCGGGCACAGGGGTGTGCGCGGGACACGCCCACTGGCAGTCGACGACCTTGTGGAAGTAGTCGGGATTTCGGGTATCGGTAGGCTGCATTCCTTCCTCGATTCCGGGGGACCTTAGTGGACCGGTGCCCGGGAGGAAAGGCAGCCCAGGTCAATGATGGGGACGGTTCTCCGAATCCACGACCGTCAGGGCGGACTCGACGACCCGGCCCAGGTCTCACCACCCGTGGAGCCCCGGACAGAGCACCGAAGGGCGGTGGCGCGGCCATCCACGAAGCCGGCCACGCCTGCACGTCAAGGTGGCGTCGGTGACCACATTGTCGGCAGTCGAGACCCAAGGCGCCGCGGGCAGTGGGGCATGGCGGACGGGTGGCCCGGGCCGGTTGGGGCCGACCGATCCAGCGCAGGAAAGGTGGACATTGCAGTCGATGGGTCAGCGCTTCTTCGGCCCGACCCGACTGTGGAGGACGGCCTCGACGACCACTTCGCCGCTGTCATCCCGCAAGGTGACGGGCACCTCGAAGTCGGCGGTCTCAGAGGTGGTGGGCACGGGACACGCGGTGGTGCCGGTGATGGTGCCTCGGGCCTTCTTGATGTAGCGGAGGTCCATGCCGGCGACGATGAAGCGGGCGTCGTCGGGGAGGCTGTAGGCCAGCGCGATGTTGCCCGTGACCTCGGCGAGATTGGCCAGTGCCACGGCATGCACCGACCGAAGGTGGTTTCGCACCAACGCACGGTCGCGCATGGTGACCCTCGCGAAGCCGGGCCGCAGCTCCTCCACTCGGGCGCCGATGGTGCCGGTGTAGCGGGCGGTGCGGCCGACCACGAAGGAAAACAGGCGCTTGCCCCCCGGCAAGGCATGCAGGCGGTCCCAGGCCGGGCGGATGGGGTTTCCGTGGGCCTCGACATTCGGCAGGAAGCCCATCGCGGCAGCTCCGGTGCGGGTTTCGGAAGGCGTATCCAGTCCGGCCCACCCCAGGGTTGTCACATCGGAGGACTGTCGACGTAGTGTCGGAGTGCAAACGTGTGACTTCAACGCGAGAGAATGATGCGTGCTGGCTTGTTCTGGGTGACGACGGGACTGCTCACCGGCTGCGAGTGCGGCGCCTTCACCGAGTGCGACTTCCTCGCCAGGGACCACGACGAGCAGACTGGCGACAGCGGCACCAGCAGCCTCGCGGACGACACTGGCGACTCGGGCGACCCCACCGAGCCCGTGCCCACCTCGGTGCAAGCCACACCAGCCGCACTCGACCTCGGCCTGCTCGACCCCAGGTGTCCCATCGAGCTCGACGTTCAGCTCACCACTTCGGGCGACGCAGCAGCCGGCGCCATCACCGTTGCCGCTCCCGAGGGCTGGGCGGTCTCGGACGCGCCCACCGCGCTGGAGGTGGGCCAGACAGCCACCCTGACCTTGTCCTGGGATGGCACCCGGTCCGACCCCAGCGGAGCGCTCACCGTCGACTTCGCCCAGGCCGACCGGCTCACCGTCGCCATCCTGGCCACACCCCAGCTGCCCACCGAGCACCTCACCATCGACCTGTCCCCCCGCAAGGAGGCCGACCTGCTCCTCGCCGTCGACCGAAGCTGCAACATGGACGACATGGCCGGCCTGGAGCCCCACTGGCCGACCCTTCGCCACCGACTCCGCGAGGCGGGCATCGCCCTGCGCATGGCCAGCGTGGTGGAGGACGACGCCTGCGTGCTCGGCGAGCCGGTGGTGCTCGACGATCGACTCGACGACGGGGCCTTCCGGGCCGCGCTGTGGACCCAACAGAACTGGCTCGGCGACTGGGGACGCTACACCGAGAAGCTGCTCGACCTGTCGAGCCGGGCCCTCACCGCGAGCTGCAATGCAGAGCTCGTCCAAGGAAGCGCCCCACTGCATGTTCTCGCGTTCTCCGACGAGCCCGACCAGTCCGATGAGGACTGGACCGTCTACATCGAGCGAATGCAGGAGCTGCCCGACCCCGGGGTACCGCTCACGGTACACGGCATCGGCGGTGGCGTGTCGTCTGGCTGCGATGCGATGCACTACGCGGGCGTGCTGCAGGCCACCGAGGCCACCCGGGGGGTGTTCCTCGACATCTGCACCGATGACTGGGAGTCCGCGCTCACCGACCTCGCCGACGGCATGGCGCAGGCCAGCAGGCGCGTGGTGATGGGCACCTTCACCGAGCACGACGGCGAACCGGTGGCCGTCCGGCAGGCCGGGGTGGTGCTGACCGACTGGAGCTGGGACGGCGGGCAGCTCACCTTGCCAGAGGATGTCGACCTCACCGGCGAGGTGAACGTGGAGCTGATGGGCCCGGCCGTGTGCGAGTAGGCCCGACATCTATTCGCAGTACCCCCCGTGTCCCGCCGTGCAGTCGAAGCTGGCGACCCCGTCGATGTCGCGGAGCGCCACGACGCCCCCGAAGTTGATGTCCACCGGGCGGTTGTCGAAAGCCGTGCCCGTCTCGCCCCAGTCGGTGTCCACCGAGACGAAGCGGCCGGCGTAGACGGTCGCGGCCCCCGCATCGGTTGTGGCCGACCGGTTGGCCGCAACCACCGAGTCCTCCACGTAGACAGTCGCCGCGGAACAGCCCGATCCCACATAGAACACGCCGCCCGCGCCCCCCCAGTCCTCCAGTGTGGAGATGTTGCGAACCAGCCGACTGTTCCGCACCTCCAGCTCGGGCCCGGCGTCGGCCAGGCACTGCATGGAGAAGAGTGCGCCACCAAAGTGGATCGCATTGTCCACCACGGTGACGTCATCGAAGCTGTAGACCGCCGGGGCTGTGCCATCCCGCGCATCGGGCGACAGCGCGAAGGCCTCGTCTGACAGCCCTTCGAAGATGGTTCCCACAACCTCCAGCTCGAGCCCGTCGCCCCAAAGGTACATGGCGTGTCCACCGTCGACGAACGCTCCCCCATGAACCGCAAGCCGTTCGGTGGCCAGGCCGTCCGCACGCAACACACCGACTCCGCAGCCCATCCAGTCGACATGGTGAAGCGACAGGTCGGCCGCGTAGAGCTCGAGGCCGATGGAGTCGAGGGTGGGTCCGTAGCGGTCGCGGCTGAAGGTGGGACAGCGGACCTCCATCGCCCCGAGCGCCACCTCGATGGGCGGCAGCTCCCGGGACACCCCCTCTGCGGCGAAGACCGGCACCGCGGTGCTGTCCACCACCACGCCCTCACCATGGGGGTCGGTGACCACGGCGAGGTCGGTGTAGATGTCGATGGTCTCGTCCTCCACGTACTCGCCCTCGCAGACGAAGACCTGCTCGTGGCCATCTTCCTGGGCAGCCGCCACCCCGAGGGCGAGCGAGGCGTGGGCCGAGTCCGGACATCCGATGGTGGAGGTGACGACCCGGTCGCCGGGTGCCTCGTCGAGGCCGGAGCCATCATCGACGCGCACGCCATCCGAGGCGCCGACGACCGCAGGCAGGGGCACCGGAATCACGACGACCGGGCCGCCAGCGGACCGACGGTGGGACTCCGACACACAGCCCGGCCAGAAGAGTGTGGACACAGCGACAACAACGAGCGGAAGACGCGCGGTCGGGGACATGGGAACTCCTCAAGTGGGCCGGAAGGTGGCCCGACGGGACCGCCGCCGACTGCACACGCCGGGCCACCGAAAACGCCCTGTTGGTCTTGAGGGGGGGGGCGACGCGGCGATCGACGTCGCCGGCCCAGATTCGCCGAGAGCATTGTCCAATCGGGCATTCACAACAGCGCCCACCCCGCCGTCGCCGCCCATCCCCCCCCCCCGGGGGGACCCCGGCGGTCGCCTCGAAGCGCAATTCGGTGAAAGCCCGCCGCGCCCCGAAATCCCGCCTCCGCCGTTGAGTGCAGCAAGCGTCCCACCGCGGAGGGCCCATGTCCCATTCGATGCCGACCCGCCCTGCATTGCTGCTGCTCCTCGGCCTCACCGCCGGTTGCCAACGCTACGCCGACCCCGGGCAGGCCCCTCTGCGTCGACTCACGCCCACCGAGTACAACCACACCGTGCGCGATCTGTACGGCTTCGACGATGTCGACTCGTGGCCCGAACCCAACGAGGACCAACCCAATCCATGGCCCTTCCCCCTCCCTGCCGAGATCCCCATCCACGGCTTCGAGGGCATGTTGGAAGGACAGGTCGCCTCGCCCTACCTTGTGGAACGCTACCAGGCGGCCGCCCTGCACTTCGGCGCCCTCGCCACACAGGCCCCCCACTTCTGGCAGTGTGAGCCCCCCGACCAAGACCAGGCCTGTGCCGCCCGCAGCATCGACAAGCTCGCCCACCGCGCCTATCGACGCACCCTCGACGACGCAGAAAGAGAGCGACTCACCGCCAACTTCTCCTCCCTGGTCGACGAGCACGGCATCGACGATGCCATCACACTCACCGTGGCCGGCATCCTGTCGTCCCCTCGGTTCATCCTGCACCTCGAACAATCCAACGGAAGCACCGAGGACGGCAGAGAGTCCCTGGCCGACTGGACCATGGCCAGCCGTCTGTCCTACCTGCTGTGGGACTCCATGCCAGACCCAAGGCTGTTCTCCGACGCTTCCCAAGGCAAGCTGCGCACGGCCGACCAGCTCGATGCCCACGTCCGGCGCATGTGGAGGCACCCTCGCGCTCGGCAGGCCATCGTCCACTTTCACCGCCAGTGGCTCGACCTCGACCGCATCCACAGCACCCGCGCCGACCTCGACACCTACGCGGGCCGCTACGCCCCGGAGGTCTACTCCGACGAGGTGGAAGGCGAGCAAGACAAGGAGGAGGTGTGGTCGGGCGCCCTGTTGGGCCTGCGGGCCGGCATGGTCAAGGAGACCGAGCTGTTCGTGCAGCAGACCATCTTCGAGGGAGAGGGGAGCCTGTCGGCTCTGCTCACCGACCACCATGGCTACATCACCGAGTCGGAGGGCTACCTCGGGGTGCAGTCGACGGCCGCGGCCTATGGACAGGTGCAGGTCCACGACAGCCACAGCTACAGCTTCGACATCGACGACGGCAACCTCGGCTTCCGGATGACCCTGCGTCCGGCCACCTTTCCCGCAGAACAGCGCGCGGGCCTGCTCACCCAGGGCGCTGTGTTGGCCGGATACGCCCACCCCGTCCACCCCGCTCCTGTGTTGCGCGGAAAGTTCGTGTTGGAGCAGCTCACCTGCCAGGAGCTCGGACAGCCCCCCGACGGCGCCGAAGGACAAGCTCCCCCCGACACCCTCGCTGTCGAGTCCACCAACCGCGAGCGCCTGCAGGCGGTCACCTCGGATGCTGCCTGCTCCAGCTGCCACGACAGCATCAATCCCGCCGGCTTCGCCTTCGAGAACTACGACTCGATGGGCGGCTGGCGGGACACCGACAATGGCCTTCCCGTCGACGCTTCGGGGAGCATTCTCATCGCTGGTGAGGGCCGCGTGGACTTCGAGGACGGGGTGGAGCTCGCCCACAAGCTGGCCCGCAGCCGCGCGGTCCACGACTGCTACGCCTTGCATTGGACCCGCTACGCCCTCGGGCGCGACCTCACCGTCGAAGAAGACCCCATGCTGGAACGCATCCAAGACAGCTTCTGGATGTCCGGAGGCGACGTCGAGGAGCTGCTGGTCGCCATCGTGAAGAGTCCGCTGTTCCGCACCCGCTCCCCCGAGGAGGGCCACTGACATGCCGAAGTCCATGCAAGACAAGCTGGTGGTCGACCGCCGGCGCTTCCTCACCGCCCTGGGCCTGGGCGCGGGCACGGTGGCCCTCGGGTCCCGCCGTGCGATGGGCAGCGACGGGGTCCCCAAGCGGCTCATCATCCTGTCGACGAGCCACGGCACGGTCTACGAGGGCTGGAAGATGCGACCGGGGGGACGGAGCCCCAGTTCAGCCTGGTCCGCCGAACTGATGGGACTCGACCCGGCCGCCTTCTCCCGTGCATTGGCCCCGCTCCACCCCTATCGAAGCCGCCTGCAGGTGCTCGACGGCCTGTCCATGACCTCCGCCGAGTTGGATCTGTCCGGCTACCGTCACGAAAAGGGCTGGCTGCACGCCTGGACGGGCGCCTGGGTGCACTTCACCGGCACCGACCTGTTCTCCACCGGTCCCTCCCTCGACCAGCTCGTGGCCGCACAGGTGTCTCGCCCCGACCGCCTGCCCTCCCTTGAGTTGGGGGTACACGAATGCCGTCCCATCTGCCATGCGGGACTCGCTCAGCAGCTTCCTATCGAAGAGGACCCCCGCCGGGCCTGGGAGCGCATCTTCGGCCTGGCCACCTCCAGCGACCCGCTCGTGCGGGCACAGGGCAGTGTGTTGGACTTCGCCCTCGCCGAATACGAAGCCCTGAAGCCGACCCTGCGCCCCATCGACCAGGAGCGCCTGTCCACCCACTTCGAGCTGGTGAGACAGCTGGAGCGCCGCATCCAAGGCCTGTCCGAGGCCACCTGCGACGCCGGCTCCATCGACGCTCTGGCAAGCTCAGCGGAAGGCTACGACGCCGTGTGGACCTCCATGGCCGACCTCGTGGCCGCCGCATTGTCCTGTGACCTCACCCGGGTGGTCAGCCTGTCCCTCGGCGACCTGCCGTCCGACGACTTCGGCTGGGGCTGGTATCTGTCCGGAGACGCCCACAACGACTTTGCCCACCGCATCGCCGACGACGCCCAGGCAGCCGAGGCAATGACCGACTACACGCGCAAGCACGCCGAGCAGCTCGCCTACCTGATTGGCCTGCTGGAGGCCATTCCCGACCCCGACGGCGGCTCGCTGATGGACCACACGCTCATTGTGTGGGGTGGGGAGCTGGGCAACGGATGGCACGCCTACGACCAATATTGCGCGCTCACCGTGGGCGGAGGTTGGCACTTCGACCTGGGCCGGTATGTGCACTGGCCGGCGGAGTCGACCCCCGTAGCCATGCTGTCTGCGACCGGCGACTTCGTGATGAGCGGGCTTCCACACCACCACCTGTTGGTGGACGTGGCCAATGCAATGGGGCTCGGAGTGGACCACATCGGCACTCGCACGCTCCAGAGCAAGGCCGGTGACCGCGTGGACGTCACCGGTGGCCTGCCGTTCCCCGTGTGAGTTGGAGGAGACATGATTGCACGCGTGACCGGGTTGCTTCTGTTGGTGTCGGTGGCAATGGGCTGCAAGAAGGCGCCCTCGGTCGACGGGACCGACAAGTGGTGGCTGCTGTCCGACCTCGGCGACGGGGAGGACGATGATGGCGGCGAAGGCGACGACTGGGACGACGATGACGACGACGGCGAGTGGGAGGCGGGCTCGATGTTCTGGGGCGAGCTGTTCTTGACCGCCGAGGGGGCGGTGGAGGACGGCGCCCTGGGCCTGTATGCGGCCGATGAGGACGGCCTGCTCTGCGAGGTGGAGTACATCGTCGACTCGGCGACCGCAGCAGACGACTGTGCAGCATGCACCTTCGCATTTGCTGTGGTGGTCGGCGAGACGGACTTTTCCGAGGGAGAGTGCGAGGAGACCGGCTTTCTGGGTCGCACCGGACAGACCGTTCGAGTGGGGGCCTACGGTGGGTCGCTGTATGTCGACTCGGGTGATGGGTGGGAGGCAAGCGGGGAGTCGGAGCTGGAAGGCTCGGACTGGTTCTTCGAGATGGCGTTGGTGGAGTAGCCCTGCCGCCAATGTGCTCCTCCGGCGGCGGGCGCGCCCCACCCATCTGCCACCCCACCACAGCCGCCCACCATCCCTGAGCGGGCATCCTGATGTCCCCCCCTTGCCAGCCCCCAATCCACTTCTGTAGCTTTCCGCCACCGTCGGCTCGAGCCCGTCCCTCCCGGTCCACTTCGCGTCCGGGTGCCTGCCGTCGGTGGGAGCATCCGTGGCCGGCTACTTCACGCCCCTGTCCACCCTCATTCCCTCACTGCCCGAGATTCCCATCCTGGCGGGCATTCCCGGCTGGGACACCCTGATTCGCGAGGTCGGGGTCCGGGGGTGGAACGAGCGCTGGAACGACGACTACCAGATCACCACGGGGCGGGCGGTCATCAATGCCGACACCCGGGTGGATTTCTTCGGGCTCCAGCTCGTCTTCGGCGTGGGGGAGGCCGACCAGACCGAGCTGGACTTCGAGTTTGCCGCCGACCGCTCCACCCTCCTCGAGAGCCTGGTCGACAAGGTCTTCGAAGAGACCGAGGTTCCCGCCTCCATCGAGCTTCTCGACGGCGCCCCCGATGCGTCGGCGCAGATGCGATTTCTCCAAGACAACGGCGTGGGAGATGCAGACTCGGCGCTGCTCAATGCCCCCGGTCCCATCAAGTCCTTCAAGCTCACCGTGCGCGGCATCGGCGCCCGCCTGCGGTTGCCTCCCGACAAGGTACAGCTCGGCGTCTACGAGCGCGTGGGGGACACCATTGTCGGTGTCAAGCCCGCACCCGGCGATGCCCCCGTCGACATCGCGCTCCCCACCTTCACCCTGGTCATCGACTCGGTGAAGGGGGTGTCCTTCGACCTCGACCAGAGCCAGGCGCTCGACTGTCCGCCCCTGCTGCTCAAGGGCCTCGGCATCGGCTTCGAGCTCGACAAGGTCAAGGTCGACCTCTCCCGTGAAGATGGCTTTGTGGAGGTCACCGGTCGCCCGGGCTTCGACCAGACCTGGTGTGGGGTCTACATCGCCGCGGCGCGTGTGTTCAACCTCGATGAGCTGCTGCCATTCCTACCCGACAAGATCGAGGTCACCGACTTTCTCATCGACGGTGAGGGCACCACGGGCACCTTCGAGGCCACCTGGGCCGACGAGGATGCCAACAATCCCTCCAACACCGACCTGTTCAAGCTCGGCTCGCTCGCCCTGGAGTGGGAGAAGGGCACCCTCGTGCGTGGCACCGCCGATGTGACCCTGCGGGTGGGCGGTCTGGGCAACGACTGGGCCGGCATCGGGCCCGACGGCGACCTCCAGCTGTCCACCACCCTGCGCCACAACCCCGCCCTCTCGGGCAAGGCCGCCATCGGCTGGGACTTCAGTGTTCGGGCGCCCGGCACGAAGGACAACGGCCTGCTCTATCTGGGCAAGAACACCCTCCAGGCGGTCACAGGGGGGGCGGTCGTGGGACTCGCGGTCGCGGCCGGCGTGGAGGACAATGCCAGCCTCGGCTTCGCTGCTGTCGGCCTCGGGGTGGCATCTGTGTTGGAAGCCGCCGGCGACCTCACCCTGGAGCGTCTGCTGCTCGACGGGCTTGGCGTGCGCGTCTACCACAAGGAGGTGGGCGCCCACGTCGTGCAGTTCTGGGACATCGTGCTCGACCTGCAGGCCCGCATCAGCCTCGACCTCGACCTCGGCTTCGGCTCGGGACTGCTGCCCCACCTCAAGACGAAGAAGCCCATCGGCGTGTCGGTGCGCGGGCTCGTGGTGAAGGTGGCCGTCGACCCTCCCGAGGGCGCGGGCATCGAGACCGTGGAGCTGGTCCTCGACCACGAAAGCGGCGTCAGCTTCGATGTCGACGAGGCCACCAAGATCGACCTGGGCATCATCGTGCAGGTCACGAAGCTCGCGGTCGGACGCTGGGAGCAGGGTGTCTGGGTGGACTTCGGCGTAGAGGTGGAGCAGGCCGACCTCGACGTGGGCTTCTCGCTGTCGAGCATCCGCCTGTGGTTCGCCGACGACGGAAGCCTGGCGCGGGTCACGCCCGGTGATGTGGGCTTCTCGCTGCTCGTGCCTGGTGCCCTGTATGCCCAGGGCAAGGTCGCTCTCGGCGATGTCACCCAGGTGGAGGCCCGTGGCTTCATCGTGCAGGCCATCCCACCCGTGCAGCCCGCCGATGTGTTCAAGCGCGGCTCCTACGTGTGGAACGCCGGCGTGGGCCTGCGCCTCGAGGACCTCGATGGCGTTCAGAGCGTCGTGGTGAGCGCCGATCTGGAGTGGTCGTCCGGGGTACCCGTGGCCTTTTGCCCCACCGTGTCCTGGTATGGCATCAGCGCACTGGTCGCGGTCGACGCCACCCCCGATGTGGGTGCGGAGGGGTTGGGTCCCTGGTTCTTGGAGCGGGCGCCGAAGAACCAGATCGCCGTGTCCAAGTTCCGTGGTGAAGACGGCGCCTGGGGCTTCGGACTGGGCTCCGTGTTCGGCTCCACGGGCGACTCCGGCACCGCCTTCAACCTCAAGGCGGGCATCCTGTTGCAGTTCCCGGGTCCTGTGTTGGCCATCACGGGCACCGGCTCCATGCTGTCCCCCAAGCCCAAGATGAGCGACACCAGCGCCGGTGCATTCTCCGCCATCCTGGTCATCGACTTTTCCGACGAGGGCTACATCAGCCTCGACGCGCGCCTCGACTACAAGGTGCCCGACAGTGGGTCGCTGCTCACCATCACCGTGCCAGTGGAGTTTCTCGCCGGATGGGGGGGACAGGGCTTCCACCTGTACCTCGGCCGCGACAAGCCCATCGAAAAGCGGGTGCGGGTGAAGGTCATCGAGCTGTTCGATCTGTCGGGCTACCTCATGCTCGACACCAAGACCATTCCCAACCTGGCCGAGACGGGGGTGGACATCCCCGGATTCGCCATTGCATTGGGTGGACGAGCAGAGTGGGAGTGGGGACTCAAGGCCCGCTTCCTGAAGATCTACTTCTACCTGCGCGTGGAGTGCAACCTCGCGCTATCACTGGCCAACCCCGTGCTGTTCTTCGCTGGGGTGTTGCTCGAAGGCGGCCTGGTGGTCAAGGTCTTCGGCTTTGGCTTCGAGTTCGGTATCCACGTCGATGCCAACTTCATCGCACGCAACCCGTGGCGCCTGTGGGGAGAGTTCCGGGTCACCATCGGCCTGCCCTGGCCCCTGCCCGACATCAAGATGTCCGTGCCCTTTGCATTGGGCGACGACGAGGTCCCCCTGCCCGCGCCTCCTCAAGCGGTCGCCGGCATGACGCTCATGGAGCGGGGCAGCAACGAACCCCGCCGCCTCGATGTCGGAGCCACCTTGCAAGACAAGGTGGGCCTCGACCCCGTGTTGGGCCTCAACTTCGCCTTCCCCATGCGCAATGCAAGCGGACACATCGGCAACTTCAGCCTCGACGGTGCCGACATGACCACCTGGTGGCTGGCGGCCGGCGACGAAGGAAAGGGCAAGAAGGGCTACCGCTTCGAGCTCACCAACCTTCGACTGCAACGCAAGGCTCCCAACAACAGCTGGGTCGATGTGCAGATGACCGTCCCCGGGGCCTGGACACCCCGGGGGACCACGCGGGCCAAGGGAGGCATGCCGCTACGGGACGAGCTCACCCTGCTCGACTGGAGTGGTCCGCTGGCCGCCCGGATGATGGGCACCTCCGCCCGCTACTGGGACGGCCTGCTCAGCGCCTACGACCCCTGTCCCCAGGTGCCAGAGCCCGAGACCACCTGCGCCTCCTTCAATCCCTTCGAGCCGGGGCCCTTCCCGCCCGAACGCAGCCTGTCCGCCTCGCCCGACATCGACGTCGCGCCCATCGACCTCGGCCCCCAGGGATGGCTCGCAAACGAGCTGCTGGGCCTCGGCCACAGACCTGGTCAGATCACCCCAGCACCGCGTGTTCTCGCTAATCTCCCGGGGGTCCGACGCGCCCTGCAGCTGCCCATGGCCACCGTCCAGCGAGACTCCGCCTCCGCGGTGGCCGCACTGCTCCAGCTTGGCGACGACGCCCCCATCCTCCCCGGCGTCGAGCTGCGGTGGACCCGCTCCCGAAGCGCCGAGATCGACCTGCTTGTGCCGGTATGGACCCCCGTTCGGGTCCGCTTCCTGCTCGGCGACCAGCGCGGTGAGGGCAAGCAGGAGGTCATCGAGAGCTTCGGGCTGTCCGGCGCCGACATCGACTTCCCCGCCTCCCACTCCACCGGACTCAGCGACCGCTCCAGCGGCTGGCGGCACCTGCGCTTCCACTTCGATGAGCTGTCCGAGGGCGTGAGCATCGAGGTGTTGGCCATCGAGCAGAAGCGCAACCAGGCCCTTCCCGTGTGGCTCTACCGGGTGTGTGTGTTCCCAGACGCCCCCGCACAGGCCTTCGACGAAGCACGGCGCACCCGCAAGGCCTGGCGCGGCTTCTGGTCCGACCTCGCCTCCCAGGACGCCGCCACCTCCAGCGCCCTGCTGCTCGACCCCAACAGCCACTACCGACTCGAGGTCGACTACACCTGGGCAGTGCTCGAAGGCGAGCCCCAGGCTGAGGGCGCGACCGGCACCGGCAACGCCACCTTCGAGTTCCACACCACGAACGAGGCGCCCACCTCGCTGCGCTCCCGCGAGCACTCCGTTGGCGGGGGCGAGGACGACTGGGACATCGACACCGTGCCGGCCAACGGGACCTTCGCCGCCTACACCACGCGACCGCTGGGCATGCTCTTCCGACATCCTCGCACCGAGGCCATCTTCGCCAGGTTCGGTCGCCGCCTGGTGCTCCGTCTGGTCGATGAGGACGGCCATGACCTCCTCGACCGCATCGCCCTGCTGCAGTCCGCTGCCCGGGACCTGCCCGAATACCAGCAGCGGCTCTGGGACTTCACCACCGGCCTCGAGTGCACCCCCGGGGCGGCCCATGACCTGATGCAGGCCGGGGTGGCCCACTTCGCCTCGGTGCTCACACCAGAGACCTGGTACGACGCGCATGTGGTGTCGGTGCCCGATGCCGCCGGCACCCTCGACCTCACCGCCTTGCCGAACGGCTGGCGCTGGGAAGACCACCCCGTGGTCCACCGCTTCCGCTTCCGGACCTCGCGCTACCGCGACCTCGCCCACCACCTCGGCGATGTGGTGGTGCTGGACGAGTTTTGCGACACTGCACCCGACCTCGCTGCCGTGCAGGCTGCGGCCGGCATGGCCAGCGGCCTCGTGGTCGACGACCAGGTGCTCGATGGGGTCCTCACCGCTCTGAAGCTGCCGCCCAGACCCCCTCCGTGGCGCGGCCCACCGACCGAAGCCCAGAGCAGTGAGCCCCCCCGCCGCCCGGAGCTGTGCCGGGTGTGGGCCCCCGCCGCAAACGGCGGACATGACGTAGTGGCGCTGCTTGTCGACAGCCCCGAGCCCTTTGGCGTCGACGGCGTCTCCCTGGGCCTGCAACAGGCCGGGATCGAGCGAGACAGCCTCCAGGTGCACGGAAGGTCCCGCGCGCGAGCGGTCGTGTTGCGGTCGTCGGGCGGACAGCTGCAGCCCCTGTCCCCCGGAGCCTGGGAGCTGGTCGCCGAAGACCGCTGGCTCGACGCCGAAGAGACCCAGACCATCGAAACCCACAGCCTGCCTGTGGACCTGCCCGCCATCCCTGCCGTCTTCGGCCCCGAGGAGGACTGAGATGGGCGCCCGCATCAATCCCGCACTGCTTCAGCTCATCGGCCTCGGCACCGCCCAGGACGCCTACCTGCCCGACGGACGCCACCTCCGCTGGTTCATGCACCGCGAGCTCGGCTTCCCCCGCTCCGGCTTTCGCCTGCGCCGCCGACCGGGCCTCGCTCCCTGGAATGAAAAGCGGGCTCGGGCCACTGGCATCCTGCGCGAACAGCACTTCTACGAGGGTGCCGTGCAGCCCGTCGGACAGACCGGCACGGGTGGGGTCCGCCTCGCGAATGGCCTCGTCATCGAGAACTTCCAGGCTCTCCAGCAGCAGGCCGCGCCGCCTTGGCCTGGCCTCTACCCACGCCTGACCGACCAGCCCCTCACCCTCGGCTTCGGTCCCAAACCCCCCATCCCGACGGGCGCCGACGCCTACGACCCCGCGGCCTACGTGTTCCTGGTGTTCCTGCGCCGGGAGGACACCGGCTGGACCTGGGCAAAAGCCACCTCCTCTGCCGGTGGCCAGACCCGCACCGTCGACCAGGGGGCGGTCGGCAGACGCCTGCGCCTGCACCTGCCCGGCCTCCTCCGCCGCGCCACCACCGAGCTGGCGGGCGCCGTGCGCCTGCTGAGCACCGGCGACCGCCTCGCTTCTGCAGCTGAGCTGGTCGCCCGCAACGCCGCCTTGCACCGCGCCCTGCTCACCCGCGCCCGCACCCCGGCCACCGGCCGCACCCCAGACCTCCGCATTGCAGACCCACGGGTGCCAGACCTCCGCATCCCAGACCTCCGCATCCCGGACATCCGCATCCCAGACATCCGCATCCCGGACATCCGGGTGCCCACCGCCCGCTACGTGATCGACAGCGTGCTGCTCCACGGTGGCCTCATCGACCGGGTGACGCTCACCGGCCACGATGCCGTGCTCGCGTCGGTGCAGTGGCTGTCCACCCGCGAGTATGCCGGCATCGACGGCTGGGAGGACATCGACACCTTCCACCTCCCCGTCACCCACCACGGGCCCTACTACCCCGAGTGGACCGCGGACTCCGGCCACAGCGTCGCCCGCAGCCGCCTCAAGCATGCCCACCCCCACGCCCGCGCCCCGTGGGATGAAGCCGCCCATCCCCCGCCGACCAATCCCGCCGGCGTCCGCCAGGACCAACGCAAGCGCTACCTCGACGACGCTTTCGTGCCGCTGCGCCGGGCCCTGCGCCGGGTGCTCAAGCGGGAGCTCACCGAGCTGCGTCCCCAGTTCCAGGTGGAGACCGAGGTGGAGGCCCAGCCCCTCGACCAGCCCGGTGTCGACAGCGCCACCCTCACCGAGCGCCTCTTCGACACCATCTACGCAGCCGCCGCAGACCCCGCGATGGCTCGCCTGCTCGGCCTCATGCACACCGACCTGCCGTCCGCCCAGGAAGCCACCCTGCCGCGTCCGATGTCGTGGGACTACGTCGTCGACGCCAACTTCCCCGCGCTGTGGCTGCGGCGCCTGCTGCTGCCGGGCGCCTTCGACATGGCCCTCGACAAGTCCCGCGCCCAGCTCCTCGCCCGCTTTCGGGACGCCAACGGCGAGCTCACCGACGAAGGCCTCGGACACCTCACCGAGATGCTGGGCAACACCGAGGCCTGCATGAGCATGGCCACGGCACTCACCGCCTCTGCTGTCGCCCTGCCTCGACCGCCGCTCGACCTCGAAGTGGACATCTCCGCCGAACCCAGCGCCGGCCGCCTCAAGACCGAGGTGAAGCTGAGCTGGCAGCTGCGCCGCGCCAACTTCTTCGAGGACCCCCGCGGTGCCGACATCTTCTACGCCCTGCGCCGCAGCGGCCCGGACGGTGACCGGGTGCTCAACCGCCGAGACCCCGACAACCACCTGTTCGCCCCGCTCGTGCCCACCGTCGAGGCCGAGCAGGGCGACGAGGCCGGCTGGATCGACCGCCAGCTCCGGCTTTTCGGCAGCTACGCCTGGAAGCTGTCCGCGATGGACCTCTTCGGTCGGTGGAGTCCTCCCGCCACCGCGCAGGGTGAGGTGAGGGACCTGCTGCCGCCCCTTCCGCCCGCCGTGGTGTCCGCCAGCCTCGATGGACAGCCCGACGATGCCCCCGACTGGCCCACGGTCACCCTCGTGTTCGACTGGACCACCTCCCAGGCCGACGACGCACCCGACCTCGACCACTTCATCGTCCACCTGGCCCACGGCGAGGTGCCGGTGCTCGACGCCGAGCTGCCCGCCACCTGGCAGGGACTGGAGCTGTCTGCCGGTCAGCACGCACCCGCGCTCATCGTGCCCTGGCCCGTGCCCGGCGGCCCCCTCCCCAACCGCCCCGACGTCACCGCCAGCGCGGAGATGAGCCCCCTGTCGGCCGAGCTCGGCGGCGGACACCGCATCACCGTGCGGCTCGGCGGCGTGCGCGCTCCCTACGACGACGCCGGCTTCGCGCGTATCAGCGCCACCGCCATGGCCATGGACCAGGCGGGCAACCGCAGCGGACCCGGAAGGCGCGTGGTGGGCGTGCAGGTCGACCCCAGCGTGCCGCCACCGCCGCCGCTGCTGCCCGGACCGCAATGGACGTCGCGACCCGATGCGCGGGCACGCGCTTTCTACCGGCTGCCCCTGCAGGTCCCGGTGCGCACCCGGGTGCAGGTGCTGCGGGCCAGCCAGGCCAGCCTCCTCGCCGCCGGCCAGACCTCCGACGCCGCCTGGGAGGCCATGGACCCGGGCCAGAAGGTGGCGCACCTCAAGCAGCTCGCCATCGCCCACAAGAGCGCCTTCAAGCCCGATCACCCGCTGCCCCTCGACCACACCGCCACCGAGCACCGAGTGGAGCTCAACGGCAACGAGCGCGGCATGACCGTCATCACCGTGGCCCGCATCGGCCGCACCGGCACCCGCACCGACTGGCCCCAGCAGACCGACTTCTTTGCCGTGCTGGCTGTGCCGCGCATGGTGAAGCCGCCCAAGCCCCTGGTCGACGAGGCCCGGGCGTCGGACCGCGCCACCTCCCTGCGCATCCAGCCCGACCCCACCGGCCGCACCGTCGCTCTGCGCGTCTACCGCACGCGGCATCCCGACCGCCTCGACGACATCCGCCGCATGCGACCGATCGGTGTGCTCGCGGTTCCAGTCGTCGCCGATGACGACCAACCTGATGCCATTGTGAGCATCGACCAGACCGTGTCCGAGTGGCGCACCTACGCCTACCGCGTGGTCGCGGTGGGGGAGGAAGGAGTCCGTTCGGAGCCCACCGACCCCATCTTCCTGCGCCCCTGGTCCACCCAGCCGCCGGCCGCGCCCACCCTCACCGAGGTGAGCCGGCTTCCTGCGAACACCCACAACGCCGTGTTCTTCGAGGCTCCCCGCAGCGACTACGCCTTCGAGCTGCTGCGACGGCCCGCCAACGGCTTGCGGTGGGGCGCGCCGGTCCCCATCGACCCCGCCACGCTCTCGGTGCAGCCCGTACCCGGCGGCGCCCGGCTCACCTACGAAGACGCCCTGCCTGCCGGCCAGCTCGGTCTGCGCTTCGCCTACCGCATCCGGGTGAGAGACCCCGGCGGACAGACGGCGGACAGCGCCCTGCGGATGGAGGTCCCATGAACGCCCTCGACGTGCTCGGCATCGCCCTCAGCTCCGGTCTCAGCGCCCCCGCCTACGCCCAGCCCTTCCGCGGCGGCTTTGCCATCGCGGGGCACTTCGGAGACCCGGTCGCCGGAGGCATTCGGGCCGGCCTCCAGCTCACCGGCACCGCCACCGTCCGCACCCCGCACAACGTGTCGCTCACCCTGGTGCCGTCCTTGTCTGGCCAGGGTGCAGATGCGGTGGCGGCGCGAGAGGCGCTCACCGAGAAGGTGCGAGCACTCCGCCATCCCGAAGGAAGCGTCCTCACGCTCGCCGACCTCCAGGCGGGCGACGTGCTGCTGGAGCTATGGCCCGGCGCCTTCCGTGCCCTCGAGGCCGTGTTCGCCTCGCTGGAGGTGCCCACCCCGGAGAGTGCCGGCGGCGCCCTGCCGGGCTTTCCCGTTCCCCGCACCTGGCTGCTGCGCGGCATCTCCACCGCCAGCCTCCAAGCGGCTGTCCAGGCCGAGGTGAACCGTCAGTTCAGCGGCGGGAACGCCCCAGCACTCAGCACCTTCAGCAACCGGGCCTCACCCGTCTACGTGCCCGTCGACTCCGCCATCGGCACTGCTGGTGGCAGCCTCGACGTGCGCTGCTTCGACACGATGGGCCTGCCTGTGTGTCCCAACGCCGTGCTGGGCACCTTCAAGCTGCTGGCCAACGATGTGGGCGCCCTCTTCGCCAAACCCGACGCCGCCACGGCGAGCGCATGGGCCGGTCCCACCCGCCTCGTGTTCGTCTTCTCCGACGACGACGGCGCCCCCTACACCCCATGGCTCGACCCCGAAGGCCCCGCACCACCCGTCCCCCCGCTCCCAGAGGACAGCCGGCGCCCCCGCCGAGCCCTGCGCTTCGCCCCCCTACCTGCAGAGACGGTGATTCCCGAAAACGGGGTGGTCGTGGTTCCCCAGGGAGACGCCGCCTACAATACCCTCGTAAATGGCCTCACCGACGTCGTCTTCGATGGTGCGGCCCTCGGTGGGCAGCCCCGGGTGCTGGGCGGCACCTCGCCCCATGGCGTGCTGTCCGACTCGCCCACCCTGAGCATCCAGCACCACAGCTTCCTGCGCATCCGCTTGCTCGACCTCGCGCGCTGGTTTCCCCACCACCCCAACCCGAAGACCGACTTTCAGCGCTACTCGCTCGGAAACGCCCTGGTGCCGCTGGCGGACGGACGGCCCGCCTTCCGGGAGATCCACCGCGCCATCCGCGCCACCCACCGCATCGAGTCCCACACGCACCTCGACCACCTGCCCGAGGGCCAGCCCCGCGGCCCCCAGCCCGACCCAGCCTTCCAGGCCCTGCTCATCAACGCCTGGTTCAGCCCCAACACCCCTCTGCGTGGCCGCCGCGCCATGACCCGCGCCGCCCGCACCCAGCCGGGTGCCCTCCAGGGCGAAGACGACCCGGCACTCGACGGTCTCGTGCCGTGGGCCGCCAACGACCTGCTCTCGCGCTTCACCCTGCTTCCCATCGCGCACTTCCCCGAGGACGCTGCCGATGAGGTGCGCGGTGGACCCGACTGGGCCTGGCTCACCCCACCAGGTGCCCTGCCCGACGGCGCCTGGCTGCAGCTGCAGCTGATCGACACCCTCGATCAGCACCGCGCCCCCGACCCGGCCGACCCCGCGGCCATCGCCACGGTCGACGCCTTCGGCAACCTCTCGGTCACCGGCACGCCGTCGGGCTTTGTGGGCCTGGGGGGACAGTGCTGTCTGTCGGTCACCTACGACCCTGCGCACGACGTGGTGGGCACCGGCGGAAACCCCGCCCTCCGCGGCGAGCTGTTGGTGGTGACCTGGACCCCAGACGACGGCGACCCGGCTCCCGACGCAACCGATACCGCGGGCAAGGGCACCCCAGCACCGCGCGCTTTCGGCGTGGTGCAGCTCGAAGCGCCCGTCGCCGATCCCGCCGTTCCAGCCGCCTTCTCCCAGGCCTCCGTCACGCTCGTGCCGGGCGCACACCTCGAGCGCACCGCGGCCGCCGGCTCGGTCGACGTGGTGCTGCCCGACGGCATGATCACCGGAGCCTGCGTGGTGGTGGTGGTGAACCCGCGCACCGGGGACGTGTTCTGGCGCTCCTTCGCCGCCGCCGCCACCTCCGTGCGGCTGTCGGTCGAGGGCTTCGCCTACAAGGACCGCCTGCTCGTGGGCTTCAGAGCCCCCCCCGCCCAGACGGGCGAGGCCTTCCCCGCCAACACCGACGCCGCAGCGGTCCCCCCCGATATTACCGCGTGCTCGCACCTCTTCGAGCTGTCCTTCTCCGATGAGGCCTACCTGTCCGGTCAGGTGCCCGCCCATTCCCGTGAGTCCCTGGGCATGGTGCGAGAGGCCATCGACGCGGGCGTGGATGTGCGCCTGCTGGCCTGGCGCGACGACACCAAGGCCATCAAGGATCAGCTGTCCCGCTCGCTGGGCGGTGTGCTGGGGGTGAACGCCGAGTGGGACGGCAAGCGCGGACAGGGCATCCTCGACGGCATCACCCGCGAGACCGCCTCGCACCACCAGAAGCCCGCCTTCGTCTACGGACCCGACGGTCCCATCGGCTTCGTGGGCGGAATCGACCAGGCGGGCGGCCGCTACGCCCCGCGGGGCCACCACTCCGTCGACCCCGACCGGCCCGGAGATCTCTGGCACGACATCCACTGCAAGGTCCACGGACCCGCCGCGCTCGACGTCTACCGCAACTTCCGCGACCGCTGGAACGCCTGGCTTGCCCACCCCGAGCTGCCCCAGCCCGGCGCCGACCCCGACGACAGCATCCTGCCCGCCGACCCCGGCCTCACCCCTCTGCCCGACATGCCCCAGGCCTACAAGGACGCCGCACCCTCCGACGGTCCCCATGTGGTGCAGATCAACCGCACCATCCCGCGCAGCGTCGAGCAGTACACCGCCTTCCTCGACCCCGGCCTGGGCGACCAGTCCATCAAGGCATCGTATGAGCGGGCGTTCTCGGAGGCCCGGCGCTTCCTCTACTTCGAGGAGCAGTACTGGTGGCATGTGGAGTACGCGCGCCGCATCAACGAACGCCTCCACAACGGCGAGCTCGACTTCGTGATGCTCCTGCTCCCCCGCTTCCTGGCGGAGATGAAGTACATCGACCTGCTGTTGTATGCGGTGCGCCGCGAGGCCCTCTCGATGCTGCTCTACGGCACCACCACGCTGCCGGCACCCGGCCAGGAGGCCGCAGCACCGCGCAACGTGGCCGACAAGGTGGCTCTCTTCCACATCCGCAACGACGCCCACCAGCCGGTCTACGTGCACTGCAAGTGCATCATCGCCGACGACACCTGGATGACCATCGGCTCGTCGAACATGAACCGCCGGTCGTTCACCTACGACACCGAGCTGGCCGCAGCCACGGTGGACACCCGCGTGCGCCGGGGCGGCCATCGCACCATCCGCGCCTTCCGGGTCGACCTGCTCGCCGAGCACCTGAAGTTGAGCCCCGCCGAGACCCCGCTCATCGAGGACCCCTACGACGCCTTCCGGCTCATCAAGGACGTGCTGGAGGGCCGCAGCAGCCGAAAGACCCACCTGCTGCCGGTGAACCTGCGCGAGACCCACTACGGCATCCAGCCCACCGACATGGACGGCGACTTCCACGAGGCCCTGCGCATCGCCTTCGACCCCGATGGCGAGCAGCTTTCGCTGCCCGGGCGCATGTTGACCCTGGCCGCACTGCTGCACGGCGCGATGGACTCCGACGACGCGCCCAACTTCTCTGGCTTCGGCACCCTCAGGCTCATCCCGGCGTTGTCGGGTGGCGGCGATGTGGCCCAGCTGGCCGGTCTGCAGGCCCGCTTCACGGTCACCGAGAACGTCGCCGACGCACAGCCCATCCACATGGGTCCCTTCCCCGCCGACCGGCCCGCATTGCTGGGGCTCGTGGAGACCGGGGCCAGGCAGTGGACGCTCTCTGCCACCGTGTCCGACCCCGCGAGTCCCGACACTCCCTTGTGGACAGCCTCCATCGGGGCATTCTCGACGCCGCAGCCGAGCAACCAGCAGACCGTGTCCTACAGCCCCGTCCCATAGGCATCCCGGCATCACATGGGACCTCCGGGCGCCAACTGGCATGATGCGTCCCCCCCGCTCCGAGCCTCCAATGCCCGCGCCCACCGCTCAGATCAGACGAACCGAGGTTCTCGACGACGTCTTGAGCCGCAGCGTGGCACGGGGCGAGCGCACCATCGACCAGGTGCGAATCGCCGCCGCCTTGATGTCCATCTTCACCGTGGTCCAGTCCAACTGGGACTATGTGGTCGCGCTCGCACCCCGGTCGGTCATCACCCTGTCCGGCCTGGTGATCGGCATCTTGCTGAGCCTGTGGAGCCTGCAGCAGAAGGGACCCCGCTCCCGCTCCCGGCTGGCGATGTCCATCGTGCTCGATGCGCTCATCATCACCGTGGCCATCGTGCCCACCGCCATCTGGGCCCGCCCCGACTACCCCGGCCAGATCCACATGCCGGGCATGCACTTCTACGGCCTCGCCATCGTGCTTGCGGGCCTTCGGCTCGACCGAGGCCTGGTGCGGCTGGCGGCGGCCCTCGACCTCACCCTCGCCCTGGGCCTCGTGTTCCTCGACCTCCACATCAACGGCATCCCGCCCCACCTGGGAATGGGCGACATCACCCTCACAGTCGCCATCTTCTTGCTGTGGGTGATGCTCGGCAGCTCCATCGCAGCCCGCACCCGCAACCTGGTGAGCGAAGGCGCCGAGTCGGTGCTCCAGGCCGAGCGCGCCCGGCAGGCCCTCGGGGTGTATGTGAGCGAGGAGATTGCCACCGAGGTGCTCGACCAGGAGGACCGCCTGGCCCCCGGCGGCTCTGTGCGCGAGGTCGCGGTGTTGTTCAGCGACCTCCGGGGCTTCACCGCCTGGTCGGATGGCCTGCCGCCCGACCGCCTCGTCTCCGAGCTCAACGGCTACCTCGACGCCATGGTGGAGGTCATCCGCGACGAAGGCGGCGTGGTGGACAAGTACATCGGCGACGCCATCATGGTGGTCTTCGGTCTGCCCGAGGCCCACGCCGACGACGACGCCCGGGCGGTGCGCTGCGCCCGTCGCATGCAAGAGGCCCTCAAGGCTCACAACACCGTGCGCGTGGCCCACGGCAGCCCGCCCTTGCGCCAAGGCATCGGTGTGCACCGGGGCGAGGTGGTGGCGGGGAACATCGGCAGTGCGGACCGCCTGCAGTACACCGTCATCGGGGCCACGGTGAACCTCGCCAGTCGCCTGGAGAGCGCCACCAAGTCAGAGGGCGTGTCGGTGCTCGTGAGCGAGGCCGTGGTGGACACTCTGACGAAGCGGCGGGCGCCCGAGCTCGACGTGCTGCGGCCCCATGGTCAGCTGAGCGTGCGGGGAGCCTCCGAGCCGGTCGACGTCTGGACCCTCACGACTGGTGGCGCCGACAAGTAGAGTGCGGGGGCGGCAGCCGGAGCGTCCCATGTCCCGTCCCATCCTTCTTGCCCTCTTGTTGGTGACCACCGCCTGCAGAAGCGCGCCATCGTCCACCGACAAGGACGGTTCACTCGACGATCAGGACGATGGCCTCGCCACCGACGAGGACGGCGACGGGCTGGCGGGCGACGACGACTGCGACGAGACCGACCCTGCCGTCCATGCGGGCGCCACCGAGGTCTGCAACGGCGTTGACGACAACTGCGACGGCCAGATCGACGAGGGCCTGGAGTCCACCTGGTTCACCGACGCAGACGGCGATGGCTTCGGAGACCCATCCACCGAGAACACTGCGTGCTCGGCCCCTTCCAGCGATTCGGTCGACAATGGGGAGGACTGTGACGACACCGACGCCGAGGTCCATCCCGCCGCCCTGGAGACCTGCAACGAGCGGGACGACGACTGCGACAGCCTGGTGGACGAGGACGTCACCACCCTGTTCTACGCAGACTCCGATGGCGACGGCTACGGCGACCTGGAGTCCCCCACAGAAGCCTGCGAAGCGCCCGCCAACCATGTGGACAGCTCCCTGGCGAACGACTGCGACGACACCGAGCCGGACGTCTTTCCGGGCAACCCCGAGGTGTGCGACGAGCTCGACAACAACTGCGACGGCACCGTCGACGAGGGCGTGACCACCACCTTCTACGTCGACCTCGACGGGGATGCCTGGGGAGACCTCGGCGCCACCACCCAGGCCTGCGCGGAGCCCGACGGCTACGCCACCGACCCCGGCGACTGCGACGACACCGACGATGCGGTCCACCCCGGGGCCACAGAGGTCTGCAACGGACTCGACGACGACTGTGACGGCGACATCGACGACGATGACCCCTCCCTCGACAGCTCCACCGGCGGCACCTTCTACGCCGACGCCGATGCCGATGGCTTTGGCGACGCGGGCGCCACCTCAGCCGCCTGCGACGCACCCACCGGCACCGTCACCGACGCCACCGACTGCGATGACACCAACGGTGCCGTGAACCCCGCCGCCACCGAGGTCTGCAACAGCATCGACGATGACTGCGACGGCGACATCGACGACGACGACAGCACCCTCGACCTGTCGACCGCCACCGCCTTCTACGACGACGACGATGGCGACGGCTACGGCGATGTGGGCGACCTCACCACGGTGTGCGACCAGCCCACGGGCACGGTCACCGACGCCACCGACTGCGACGACACCGAGGCGGCGGTGAACCCCGGCGCCACCGAGGTCTGCAACAGCGTCGACGACGACTGCGACGGCGACATCGACGACGACGACAGCTCCCTCGACACCAGCACCGCCACCACCTGGTACGCCGACCTCGACACCGACGGCTACGGCGATGCCGACGACTCGATGCTCACCTGCGACCAGCCCTCCAGCTACGTCGCCGACGACACCGACTGCGACGACACCGACAGCTCCGTGAACCCCGGTGCCACGGAGGTCTGGTACGACGGCATCGACGCCGACTGCGATGCGGCCGACGACTACGATGCCGACGGCGACGGCGACCCCAGCGAGGACCACGGCGGCACCGACTGCGACGACGACGACGCCTCGGTCTACGGGGGCTCCGGCTGCCGGCCTGTGGTCACCTGCACCCACGCCTCGCCCACCACCCTGGCCACCTACGACCCCAGCGGCATCTCCGACATCGCCTTCGACGACGACTGCGAGGCCTGGCTGCCCACCCTCATCAGCGGCACCGACTACGTCTACAGCATGGACAGCTCGGGCAGCACCACCCGCTACACGGGCACGAGCAACCACAACATCGGCAGCATCGCCCTCGACCCCAACAGCACCGCCTTTGCGGTGGGCTACAGCAACGTCAACTACGTCGGCTACAGCTCGGGCACGAGCATCCCGGTCATCGCCACCAGCTCCTCGGTGAACGGCTCGAGCTGGAGCAACGGCTACCTCAACAACAGCCCCGCCTCCATCGCCATGGACAGCAGCGGCTGCATCTGGGTGCCGAATTTCTCCGGCAGCGGCACCCTCGACTGCATCGAGACCGATGGCACCGAAAACAACGTGCTCACCGGCCTGTCCTACATCGAGAGCGTGGGCCTGGACGCCACCGAGACGGTCCACATCGCCGTCGGCGACACCATCTACAGCGTGGACACCGCCACCAGCACCACCACCAGCGTCTATGTGGCCGGAGACACCGTGCTGGACTTCGTCTTCGACTACAACGACGACCTGTACGTGGAGACGGACTCCCGGGAGATCGAGCTGGCTCCCGGCGATGGCAGCACCAGCAGCGTGTTCGCCACGGTCTCGGGAGAAGGCAAGCTCGCCATCTCTCCCGATGGCTGGCTGGTGCGCATCATCCCCAACCCGGTGGGCGCGGCCAGCTACGAGGACTTCGAGCTGGACTAGATGCTCGGTGCGTAGGTAGCGCACCTCGCATCCAGCGTTTTCATTGCGGGGCGAGCCCCCGCGCCGCGCATCAAGATGCGCTGCCCCACGGTATCATCGCTGCGCGATGCTGCCGCCGCCCGCCCCGGTGGGGCGTTCGGGATGACCGCGTCGGATTCTCCGCCGCGGTCATCTAGCGGCGGGACCCACCCACTCCCGCGAGGCCCGCACGAAGCTGGCTCGACAAGGTGGGGACGCGGGGAGCGAGCTCGGCCGCGATGCCTCCGGCGAGCCGGCGGGCCTCGGCATCCACCTCCTCGATCTGTTGGTCCGTCCAGGGCAGCATCGCCAGGACGACCACCGCAGCGACAACCAGCATGCCGGCCAGCCCGAAGGTGAGCAGGGCATCGACGGCAAGGGGGTCGAGGGCGATGGCATCGGTGATCAGGCCGGTGGCAGCGGAAAGGGCAGTAGCGTGTGCAGGCATGGGGCCTCCTGAACGAACGTCCAGACCATACTGGACTCCAGGGCAGGGTGCCAACGGATCCAAGCGGTCAGTTTCTGTCCTTGACCGTGCTCCGAGATTGATCCTGGGCCGGCCACCGACACCCTCTGTCTCGGATCGAGGGATCCCGGCTTGATCAAAAAAGCTAAAGCACCCCCCGATCGCGTGGAACGCCCTGTGAATCGCCCGTATTGAGGCCCTTCGCGGGCGATCGATGCGGGGCACACCGGTTGCAATCGCGTCTGGAGCGTCCCCCGCGGGTGGGGTCGGTGCGCAGGGCTCCGGGTCCGGGCACCGCCGGGCGCCCCGCGATCCCAGACGAGCTGAACAAGGGTCCACCACTGCACATTCTGGGTGGTCCCCCGATCGCCGTTCCCCGGCCCGCGCTTCTGCTACTCCTTCAAGATGGCGTCGAGCAGCTTGTTCCGGTGTCGCTCCCACGACGTGATCCCCGCGGGAGTGCTCGGAAAGCGGGTGTGGTGCAGCTCCAGGCGCGCCATTGCCGAGGCCACTGGCGCCAGCTTGCCAAGCCATCCGGGGGCCCTGAACGCACCCATGAGCATGCGGGGGAGGTCGGGGAGGTCGGCGGGTCCGAGGCCCATGCGTCGCTGGGCCAGGGTGCGTCCGGTGGCGGCGGGCGCCATCAGCCCCGAGGCGAACAGGTCGCGGAGGGCTTCGGGCTCCAGGCTGCGGGAGAAGCGGGCGAAGGCCACCGAGCCGCAGAAGTGTCCGCCCCACTTCTTCTGCCACTGCACGGTGTAGTCCCAGGGCGTGCCTCCGTCGGCCAGTACGTCGGCCAGCTGCCGGGCGGCGATGAGCTGTGCACCGATTCCAGATCCGTGGGCGGCGAACACCTGGCGGCCGGAGTCCCCCACGCGCACCAGGGGGCCTTCATCGAGGCGCGCCAGCGGCGGCATGAGCGGGATGGCCCGAGAGCCTCCAAATCGTGGGGCACCCACCCAGTCGTGGCGCTCGACAAAGTCGGTGATCAGCTGCGGCCCCGACTTGTGGCCAGCGCCGGGAATGGCCCCGGTGAGGATGTTCACGACACCACGGTCGAGGTCGAGGCGCACGTTTACGATGCTGTAGCCCCCCGTCACGCCGGTGAAGCAGAGGGTGTCTCCAGAGGCCACCCCGTGTCCGTCGAAGAAGCGCCGGGCTGCGTCGAGGTCGGTGAGCTCGCGAACCTGCTGGGCCGCCACACAGAGCTCGTGCCGGGGGACGGGTGGTGCCGGGGCGAAGGGGACCCCCTTGAGGCCACTGGCGTCGACCACCACGCGGGCCGAGTAGGTGCCATGGGAGGTGCGGACGACGGCCCCCCCCTCCTCCTTGGGCAACATCTCCCAGGCGCGGGCCCTCTCCTCGCCCTTGAGCCGGGCCCCCGCCGTGAGGGCGTCGCCTTGCAGCCGCGGGATGAGGTGACGCATGTCGACCTCCAGCAGCTCGGCCGACGGCACGGTGACCTTGCCGGGACCCCAGCCCGCCACCATGTGGAAGGTGTGCCCCTCTCCCGCCAGCTCCTCGCCGGTGGGACGGGGGACATCTGCCTCGTCGAAGGTCCACGCTGGCACGCCGTTCAGCCAGCGTGCGCCGGCATCCACGAGGGGGTTGGCGTCGACCCCCACCACGGACAGTCCCTTGCGAGCACATGCCCGGGCCACGGCTGCACCCGCGGTTCCAAGGCCGATGATGAAGACGTCGACGTCGTGGCTCATGCTCACCCACTCCGGAGGTTGCGAGGCGTCGGCATTACCGCCGCGGCGGCAGCCTGCAAGCGCCCCGGTCGTCGACCCCGCCAACCAGATAGCCTCGCGGTGGAGGTTGGGATGCGTGTACTCGTCACCCAGGACATCGATCCCGCCGGCATCGCCATCCTGGAGCGGGCGGGCCTCGAGGTCGACGTCGTCCGCAGCGAAGCGCCCATTGCGGAGCTGGTGCTGCGCTTTCGCGTGCGGGACTGCGACGCCTTGCTGTCGATGCTCACCGACCCGGTCGATGCCGAGCTGATGGACGCAGCCCCGCTGAAGGTCATCGCCCAGCACGCTGTGGGGGTGGACAACATCGATCTCGACGCCGCTCGGCAGCGGGGCATCGTGGTCACCCACACGCCCGGCGTGCTCACGGCCGCCACCGCCGACTTCGCCATGGCCTTGCTGCTCGGTGTGGCCCGACGGCTCCGCGAAGGCGACCAGCGGGTGCGCGAAGGGCGCTTCTACGGCTGGCACCCCACCATGCTGTGCGGGCTCGAGCTGGATGGCGCCCGCCTGGGCATCGTGGGCATGGGGCGCATCGGCCGCGCGGTCGCCCGCCGTGCGGAGGCCTTCGGGATGGAGGTCGTGCACCACTCTCGCAGCGGTGGAATGCCCCTCGATGAGCTGCTGGAGACCAGCGACGTGGTGTCGCTGCACTGTCCGCTCACCCCCGCCACCCGCCACCTCATCGACCGGGACGCCCTCGCTCGGATGAAGCCCACCGCGCTGCTCATCAACACGGCTCGTGGTCCAGTTGTCGACGAGGATGCCTTGGTAGAGGCCCTTCGCGAGCACACCATCGGCGGAGCCGGCCTCGATGTCTTCGAGGAGGAGCCCGACGTTCACCCCGGACTCATCGGCCTCGACACCGTGCTGCTGGCCCCCCACCTGGGCTCGGCCACCCGCGCCACCCGCAAGAAGATGGCCACCATGGCCGCCCGGGACCTCGTGGCTGTGCTGCAGGGGCAGGAGCCGGCCCACCGTGTCGCCTGACGCCCAGCCCATCGCGCTCACTGGCGCCACTGGCTTTCTCGGGAGCCACATCTGGCGGGCGCTGCGTCGGGCCGGTCGCCGCGTGCGAGCTGTGGTGCGCAGTCCCGAAAAGGCCGTGCCCATCAATCGCTGGAACGACGACGTCCGCAAGGCCGACCTCAGCGACCTGCCGGCTCTCACCCAGGCACTCCGGGGCGCCTCCGCGGTGGTGGCCAACGCGGCTCTCGGCTCCTGGCAGGGCGACCTCGACCGCTTCTTCGCTGTCAATGTCGACGGCGTGCGTCACCTGCTGGGCGCCATGCACACGGCGGGGGTGGGACGCCTGGTGCTCATCTCCACAGTGGCGGTCTGCCGCACCCGGCCCTGGGTCTGGCAAGGCGACGACAGCCCGCGCTACGGCGTCGACGGCAAGCGGGGCCCCTGGCAGCTCAGCGACCTCACCACCGACTGGCGATACGCCGTCACCAAGTCGGTGGGCGAAGACCTCGCCCGCACCCTCGCCCGCCAATACGACATTGCGCTCACGGTGATGCGCCCCGGCCCGGTCTTCGGGGTGGGCGACCCCAAGCTCACCCAGCGCTACCTGAAGATGTGGCGTTCGCGCTTGTGTTGGGCGCCGACCGCAGGCGTGCCCCAGGTGTGTGCGACCGACGTGGCCTCTGCCGTGGTGGCTGCGTTGGCCCGGCCGGTCTCGGTCGGGGGGACCTACACACTCGCGGGTCCGCCTACAAGTCCGCTGGAGGTCGTGTCCACCATGCGCCAGCTGGCCTCGAGGGGA